>Ga0214545_1003871_pt1 | contig 28317 bp, 23 predicted proteins | sample CNSS4metaG_FD_160064 | JGI IMG/M metagenome (GOLD analysis project Ga0214545, IMG submission 160064) | Root nodule microbial communities from cowpea collected in UCLA plant growth center, Los Angeles, California, USA - CNSS4 | ecosystem: Host-associated > Plants > Roots > Nodule | place: USA... | reverse complement strand
TAAAAATTAAAAAAAAATATATATATATATATATATATATATATATATATATATATATATATATATATATATATATATATATATTCGGGTTAAGTATATTTTTAGTCCCTGAACTTTGACCCAAAATTGGAATTCATCCCTCTCCGAAACTTCAATATATTTTGGTCCTTAAACTTTAAAAATGAATGAATATAGTTCTTTTAACTCAATTATGTTAACTTTTTTGAAGTGTCGAACATATTTCTCAATAGATATTGAACCAAGAATGTGTCAAACAATGTAAAAAATTTCAATACTAATATGAAAATCGTTTGACACGTCAAAAAAAAGTTAACATAATTGGGTTAAAAGGACTATATTCATTCATTTTTAGAGAAGTTTAGGGACCAAAATATATCGAAGTTTCAGACAGGGACGAATTCCAATTTTGAGTCAAAGTTCGGGGACTAGAAAAATACTTAACCCTATATATTATGAATTTCAAAATATTACATATATACTATTCATAGTCTCGAATCTTTTTCTCCCAGTTTAAATTTCAGTCTCATAGTTATAAAAATTCTACTTATATTCTAACTAATAGACAAGGGAAAGATAATAAATACCACATGTCTAAGTATTTAAAGGAATAACCAAAAATAACTAAAACATGAATCGGTTGATAATCATACATAAAAACCAAATAATTAAGAGTAGGGAAATTTTAATATGAAAGTAATTTTCTTAAAGTAAATTCTAATGGAATATTGTACACAGTTAGATTCTAATTAGAACATGTTTGTGAAGAAAAAATGAGAGAAGTCTGAAAGAAAAAGATATACACAATTAGAATACATTAATTTAGTAACATTTTCTATTTTCATGATATTGACGTGACTTGGTATTATGGAAATGAAATTTATACAATTGATCAAAGGTTTATCATCTCTATAAAACTAAATTCAAAATTGAATTTTTAAGAGAAATTAAACATACTAAACTTTATAAAAAATATATAATGTTTATTCTAGTTCTATTTTTTTTGTTACTTATTATCTATATAAAAAATTACAACGACTTCTCAATTTTGAGGTGTTTATTGAATATAATAGTAAAACTTAAGAACGAAAATCAAATAAAGTTTGAGTTAATTAAGCTTTAAATTTTTACACTAAAAAGAAGTTAAATAATAATCAATTTTAATAACAAAAAATAATTAATCACATTAATTTGTATATTAATTTATAAACTAAAAGTTATTGATAATTAAAATAAATTGTATATTGGTTTATAAAATAGAATCTTAATAATTAATGTTAGTAACCACCTTAAAAATCAATCCATTATGATGACAAATTTAGATATTAATTTATAAACTATTTTAGTTACTAATAATTTATAAATTATTTTAGTTACTAATAATTTTTAATTTATAAATAAATATCTAAATTAGTCACAGTATTAATTAATTATTTTTTATCATTAAAATTAATTATTTTTTAAAGATTTTATTGTAGTATTATAAATTCACTTTTATATGATCTATTAATTTATAAAAAAAAATTTATTTATTTTGAATTATGTGATAGAACTAGATGACATGATTATTATCTTGTCTCAATTAATTTGCATCACATCTAATTTTATAATTTTGAAATTCTAAATTTTTATAACTCTTTAATTCTATAATTTTGTAATTTATAATTATTATATATAAAATTAAAAAGGTTTAATTAGTCGAATGATATCCACTTTCATTCGGATGTGTCAGGTAACTATTCTTAAAGAAAATGTCAATTGAGTTCCAAGTTTTGAAAATATGTCTAAATTAGGTCCATTTCAAACGACAAAATTTAATAACGTCGTTAATGATATTGATATTTAAAATGACTTACAAAATTAAGTATTGATATTTATATTAAAATTTAGTGGTAATAGTCCTAAATACCATTAACGGTATTAATGATTTTTTTTTTTTGAAAGGACCTAGTTAAGACACTTTTGTAAAAGTTGAGACTTGATTGACTCTTCTTTACAGACATGTATGAAACGGACACATTTGAACGAAAGTGAATATCATCCTATTAATTAAACCAATTAAAATAAAAAATGAGATTAAATTAAATTAAAATTTTGTATTTATATGAAAGAAAAGTACCTCAATTTTCTAGCATGGCCGTAATACCTTAGCTGCCATTCCGACCCCTTCTTTAATACTAATTAAATGCAGTTGGTAAAACCTCCACATCTCTCCACTTGCCATTCCCATTCTCTCATTCACATCTTCAACACTCCAACACTATATATAAAACCAAAACCAAACTTTGTCTGATATTCAAACGCCACTAGAACTTCTCATTTTTCTGAGTGAAACCAATATATCAGTGACAGAACAAGAAACCAAACATGTCAATGGACACTCCCTTGCTAGAGAACACTCAACCCTCTGACACTGCTGAGGAGAAGACACTGAAATTTGTTGTTAAGAGTTTCGGTTTTGAGTCCAAGAAGCTATGGAGACTTGCAGGCCCTGCTATCCTCACCTCTATATGTCAGTACTCGCTCGGTGCACTCACTCAGACTTTTGCAGGCCAAGTTGGTGATCTTGCTCTTGCAGCAGTTTCTGTAGAAAACTCTGTTATTGCAGGTCTTGCTTTTGGAGTCATGGTACTCTCTCAAACCCACCTTTCTCTTCTATTTCATGCCTTCTTTTTCTCAATTTTCTTCATCTGTTTCTCACAGTGTCACCAAGAAATTTGTTTCGTTTTCTGGGTTGTTGCACTGTCTGCATAATTTGTCTGGTTTTCTTCGGAGCACTGTCTGCATAATTTGTTTGGTTTTCTGCATAATTTGTCTGGTTTTCTTTGAAGAACATTCTGTATAACACGTGTCACCGTCTACAGAGGAATCTAAGACTCTAAGTCGGTTAGAATAATATTTTAAAAATGACAAATATACAATATTAAGAGAAAAAGTAAAATTGTTTCTTATATTTGTAATAATGTTAATAAATATCCTCGTATATACGTAATGTGTTTGGTTTTCGGGTGCTACCGTCTGCATAATTTGTGAATGAAATAAAGTTTAGATTTTTTTTTAACGTAGTTTTAAGGGTTAAATATATTTTTATTTCTTAATTTTAAGTGAATTTTAGAATTAATTTTTTTTATTTTATTAATTAAGTTTTTTATTTTAAAAGTGTATAAATTTAATTTTTTTTATGTTTATTTAATATTTTAAACGTATTTTATAATAATATTTGAATTAATATTGAAGTAAAAATATATTAAATAGTGTAAATAATTTAAATATTATTATGAAATGTATTTAAAATATTATATAAACTTAATAAAATTTGGTTAAAAAAATTAAATTTACATATTTTAAAAGATGAATGATTAAATTGGTCAAAAATTTTAAAAAATAATTAAATTTAAATTTTACTAAAATTTGAAAAGAAAAAACATATTTAATTTAATCCTATTTTTAGTCGTGTTTTTATTCCATGTACTTAACTTCTCCGGTCTATTTAGTCAAATAATGAAAATGAAGAATTCTACTTTTTACAAAATAATTAAATATCGGTCACATATAAGTATTTTTATGAATAAAACTATGTTTGTAGGTGATAAAATGTATCGAGTATTTTCTGCAGCAGTGGAAAGGTATTAATTTGCACGACTTTCATTTACTAAAAATTAAAACTAAATTCCATATAGGGTTCAGTAGCGTGGGGCAGATTTTTCACGTCACTGTCACGATCACAAACTTTTCAAACTTTTCCAACTGTTTCTAAAGTGATGTACACGTACACGTGTGAATAGCTACAAAATACAATGAAAAAAGTCAATCTATAGTATAAGCATTGTTAGAAAATTTACTATAATTAGCGAAATATTTAATTTTAAAAGAATCGTGTTAAAGAAATTGTGTTTTAAAATAATAATTTCAAACTTGTGTTAAAGATGTCCTATTTTGTACTACGAATTTAATACATTTTAATTTTTTTAGACTCAAAAGAAAATTATACTTGCATACATATTTATTTACGGCTTTTTCAATGACTTCAATTATATACTCTTTTAAATGTGTAAAAGTCATGTTTGAATGTACAATTTTTTTTTTCATTTTTACAATCGTCTTGAAGTTATTTGGAGGCACAATTTTTCTTTTTCTTTTTCTTTTTTTTCTATGAAATTTTATTATTTTGTATAATTCTTTTAATAAACAAGGTAAATTTTGTTTGGCACAAAAACTTGTCCGAATACAATTTTTTTTTATATATAATATTATTTATTTAGGAAATTATTATTTTTTTTACTCAATTTAATTTTTTTATAAATGGAATGAATTCTTAGAAAAAAAAGGAACCATTGGCAAAATGGGGTAATTTTCTGATGAAACATTATATATATATATATATATATATATATATATATATATATTTGTGTGTGTGTGTGTGTGTGTGTGTGTGTGTGTGTGTGTGTGTGTGTGTGTGTGATGCTCCTACATTAAATTGAATGGCTTAGTGTTGAAATAATGTGAACCAAATTAGTTTGACACAGTGGATTAATAGAAACTGGTGTGAGTGTGTAAAATTAATGAGTAATGATTGATTGATTTTTGGTGAGTTTTTTTGATGATTAAAATTGATGGATTGTTTATGTTGTTGTTATGGGGATAAGTTGGGAATGGGAAGTGCCTTGGAGACTCTGTGTGGGCAAGCTTTTGGTGCAGGGCAGATGAGGATGTTGGGAGTGTACATGCAGAGATCATGGGTCATCTTGTTCATCACTGCACTTCTTATGTTACCTATCTATATTTGGTCACCTCCAATTTTAGTGCTCCTTGGACAAACATCTCAGATCTCACATGCTTCAGGTTACCACTCACTCTCACATCTCTGTTCAAAACACCCACTTCAAATCTTAGGAACATCAAATGTCAAAAACTTGTAAAACAAATATGATAAGTAAGATAATATGAGATATTCATATAGTCGATGGAAGAACTATAAAGTTGATTTAGTAGTAAAAATTTGGAATAAAAGATGAGAGAGATTTTGAGTTCAACTCTTTTCCGAACTGACAAAATATTAACTACTAACATTTGTCCATAAAGAAAATGACCACATGTTTTTGTTTTGGCAGGAAAATTTGCTGTGTGGATGATACCCCAGTTGTTTGCATATGCTATAAACTTTCCAATCCAAAAGTTCTTGCAGGCACAGGGGAAAGTGCTGGTGATGTTATGGGTATCAGTAGGTGTTTTGGTTCTGCACACAGTTTTCAGCTGGCTTCTTATACTGAAGCTGGGGTGGGGTCTGGTTGGAGCAGCAATCACTCTCAACACATCATGGTGGTTGATTGTGATTGCACAGTTGCTGTACATTTTCATCACAAAATCAGATGGAGCATGGAGTGGATTCACATGGCTAGCATTTGTGGACTTGTTTGGTTTTGTGAAGCTTTCTCTGGCTTCAGCTGTTATGTTATGGTATTTTACTTTCACTAGTCTGCTTCATTTTCTGCATTGAACTTGATTATGTATGCTGCTAAATTTGAACTTCTGAGATGAATATTGTGGCAGCTTGGAGTTCTGGTATCTGATGATACTGGTGGTGATAACAGGGCGTTTGGAGAATCCTCTGGTGCCTGTTGATGCCATATCTATCTGGTGAATCATTTTCTAACCCCCCAAAACCCTCCAAAGTCTCTTTCTCTTGCAGAAGTTGAAAATTCAATGGCTTAAAAATGTTTTCATACCCTTTGTTTGTTTCATCACAAAAAATAGTGATTTTGGTACTTGTTGAGAGTTTATAACCGAGTACTAATACTTGTTTTTATGTTTCCAGTATGAACATAAATGGCTGGGATGCCATGATTGCAATTGGGTTCAATGCTGCTATAAGGTAGTCTCTAGTGTCGGTGTCAGATACGTGTGTTGTTTTAGGCTTTTTACGTCTGTTGCAGATAGTCTGAACAAGAATGTTGATGTATAGTGTGAGAGTATCAAATGAACTTGGTGCTGGTGATTTCAAGGCTGCAAGGTTTTCAGTGTGGGTGGTTTCAATTACATCAGTGGCCATAGGTGTTGTGGTCATGATTGTAGTGCTATCAACAAAAGATTATTTTCCCTACTTGTTTACCACCAGCTCTGCAGTTGCTCATGAAACAACTAAGCTTGCTGCTTTGCTTGGTGTCACTGTGCTTCTAAACAGCCTTCAACCAGTGCTATCTGGTTAGTCACTCCCACAAACTATGAAACTCTCAAATTACAATCCTTTTTTTACATGTTAAATCCAAGTTTTAATGCACAATTTATGAAGTATATGCTATTTCTATATGTGTGTTTTAAAATCTCATAACTTTTTCCATGATAAAACTTCATTAGGTGTTGCTGTTGGAGCTGGTTGGCAATCTCTTGTAGCATACATCAACATTGGGTGCTACTATGTATTTGGATTACCAGCAGGAATAGTCTTGGGATTTACACTTAATTTTGGAGTAGTGGTGATTTACCATCCTTCCATTCTCTTGATATATGTTATTGTTGAGTTCAGATTCTTTGTTGAACTTTTGATACTGTCTGTCTTAGGAAGACGGTATCAAAAACTCAAGAAAGAATTCAAAATCTATATGTAACATCATGAATCTTAATTGTTTGTCTGTGTCCTAGTTTTGCAATTTTGTGTTTTGACATATTTACTATCATAGTAACAGGAGTCCAGTTTCTCTGCTAAGTTTTTTTTACTGACTTTTGCTGAGCATTTAGAATAGTAAAATTAATGATTATTAGTGTATTTTGAAGGCACCGTATATAAATAACATAAAAAAACCGATAAAGAATCCGAACTCTAATAATACTGTGTAATTTGTTAATCTTACACTTCTTGTATGTGTGTAATGCAGGGTATTTGGTCAGGGATGATTGCAGGCATAGTTTTGCAGACCACAATCCTTATAATAGTCACTTCAATAACCAATTGGAAAAAAGAGGTTAGTGCATTTCACATTTATTATTCCCCAACTCTTGAATTTAATCTTGCAAGAGTTTAAGGAATGTTTGAAGGTTAATGTTCCAATGGAAATCAGCAATCTTGTTTTTTGTTCAAATTTTCACAGGCTGAAGAAGCAGAGAGTCGTGTGAGAAAGTGGGGAGGAGCAATTGCATATGATCAATGATTTTTTTTTTTTTTTCTTCTTTCTTTTTCTTTATGCCAGTAGAGTCCGTGGAATTGTACCAATAATGAAGAACTTCATATTTTAGGCATGTATTAGAGTGAGAATTTACAAATTTTGTTTTAGATTATATTATAGGCCTATTTTTATAGCCTTTTTAATAGATAAAATCACTTCTTCCTAATTGCTTTTAAAATTTTTTATACATATTTATTTTAACTTTTCAGGATAACCAGAAGCTTGCAAAATCTAATATTTAATTCAAATCACAAACAACCTATTTTAAATAATTTCTCATATAATCATATTTTTAAGAGTATTTTATTTATGATTATAACCAAACAAAAAATTACCTTTTCTTAAATTTATAATATAATCACGAAATTATTTTTCATCAGAAACATATTTTGGAGTCTATAAAAATAAATCAAAGTAACTTTAAAATGGCTTTAGATACTAGTTAATGTTGACACAAAGAAATGAATAATTAATTCAACTCTTCACAAAAGAATTTATATTAACAAACAAATCGTTATCCCCTTTATCATTTGACATTGACAAAAAAAAAGAAAAAATCTTATCAATGTTAGCTAAACGTTTCCCAATTTATATTCAGAAACAAATTCTAGCAAAATAATATAAAAAAAAAAAAACATCATTGTTGATGATAAAAAAAACATTGCAGATATTGACCAAAAATTTAATTCACATCAATAATAGAAACAATAGTTTTCCCTATATTTACTAATAAAACTCTAACTAATATCCAAAAAAGAAAAATAATAGTGAAATTCACAATCCAAAAAAAAAAAATCTAACAACTTAAATCTTAAAAAAAAACTTCTATAAAAATATTAAAAAGAAAAACTAATAACCTTAATCCAAAAATAATCATCTTAATAATATTTCAATCTTAGTTAAGTCAATAACATTTTAACAAAAATTAAACTTAGAAAAACGAAATTATAAAAAAAAAAGAACAAGAATTCAAGAATACAAAAAAAAAATTAAATTCTTATCTTTCAAGTAAAATTTTAAATTTCTAAATTTTCTAAATTTAATTACTTTGATGAAAAGAATTACAATTTTAATTTCTCTTAAAAAAATTACATAATCAACATATTTTGTCCTACAACACTTTAAATTTTCTAAAGAAAAATAATTTCTTCCTTAAAATTCCCTATGCAATAAGATAGAGTTTTTGAATTTCACTGCGTTGTTTCTATGTTAGAACTTATTGCTGGATACATAGAGAACGTTTAATTTATAAAAATTCTGATGATAGTAAAAAAAAAGATTTAAAATAAAGAAAAATCTTAATAAATTCGTTATCCCCTTCATCTGGCGTTGTAGAATACACTATCCACTCAGGCTTGTCGAAAATGGCGGTTTCACTTTCGGCTATCACCACTTCCCTCTCTTCACTCTCTTTCTCTTCTCACATTTCTCAGAGACCCAACACTCTCTCCTTCGCCACCAACCTCTCCCTCTCGCGCTTCCCCAAAACCCCTTCTCTCGTCGTCTCCGCCACCGCGCTCGCCGAACCGGAAACCGAAGACCTCAAGAAGTTCGTCAAATCGAGGCTTCCTGGTGGATTCGCCGCGCAGACCATCATAGGGACCGGTCGCCGTAAGAGCGCCATCGCTCGCGTCGTTCTCCAGGAAGGAACCGGCAAATTCATCATCAATTACCGCGACGCTAAGGTCTCACTCCCTCTCTCCCTGCTTTCTTTCTCTGTTTCTTTCAAACTCTCACGCCACTTTATCGGTTTTGTTTTTATTTTGTCATTAACCGGTATTTTGAGTTGTGGTTTTTAATTTGCCGAGATGTGAAGGGCATATATCTCAGTGTTTACTGTTTAGTTTGTCGAATTGAGATTCTCAGTTTCTAGTAAGTCACCAATTTAGTTCCTCGAAGTGCGTAGTGTAGTTCCGTTAGTTCTGAGTCTCAAAGAAATTCTACATTAGTTCGGTAAAGTGCAATTTGTCAATTATATTACTCCAAAATAATAAATTAAAAGTTTGACTTAAATGATATATTAACATATATTTAGGAATTAGAATGGTGGCAAGTGGATAAATTTAGAGATTTAGATAGAATGATTCAACTCGAAATTTCAGGACTTCTATGCCATATTAAGTTGATTTTTATCTACTTAGTAATTTTTTTATTCCAGACAGGGTCTTGGTTAGTTGATTTGGGTTGTCATAGGTTCTGTAAGTAGCTCAATCATTACAGTCTATGAGTTGATGAATTAGAGCGGCTGATATATGCTTGTATTGTGCTAGACTGTGAAATTCAATCGATTCAGAATCTTCTGATTCATAAACTCTATGGTATCTGGTGTGGTATTGGAAGTTCTTTGGCTTCCTGTGATTTCTGTTCTTGCTCGTCAATGGCTGTCTTCCTTTCTTCCATGGATGTTTGCTCCAATTCATTCTCCCTTCGCACTGTGGATAACCCTTGTCTGAACCCGGTTTTTTCTTAGCTTCTCACCAGTGACCATTACTGCTAATTGTCCTGTCCCATGAAAATTGCCTCAGTTGAGAAATCAGATAGTTTTGCGGATGGCACAGTGAACACAGAAGATCGTTCTGGTGCTGTGCTGCTTCTGGAATGACAGAGTAACTAAAGTGGCTTTCCTTTTTTATTCCAATTTTGTCTCCAAGGAAGTTAATGCGACTGAAATTGCATTGAACCTGAAGCACATTTTTAACAACATAATGGACATCGTGTTTTTCAGTTGCCGGAGTTGATTAACTGCTCTCAGGGGTCACTTAATGTAAATCATTGTAAGACTGAAAAGGGTATCTGGGAAGAGCTGGGTGAGTATTTCTGTGAAGGTGTGAAATCTCTTCTTGAATACATTTTACATAGAATGTGTCATGGGCTTCCTTATGGGCCTTAATCACGCGTTCTCCCAAGTCAGAGGTTAGATTATACCAATGAGAGCATCCAAATGTTACGGTTGAGGGAAAATTAATGGAAATAAACGAGCCACTATACTGAAGAAAAGAAGATAACAATTTTCATTCATGATTTCCGACTACAACGACCTGAATTATTTAAAAGACCAGAGGTAACTGTACTGAAATCCAAGGTTAGACACATCCTACAGGTAAAGGAAAAAGAAAATTTGAAATAGGTCACTTCAAATAGTAGTTGTTGAGCCATGCTGACCTAGAGGACATCTGTTTGGGCTTGGGAATGCCCATGTGGCCTGGAATGTCATGAGTTGCTCACTTTGGGCTGTTAATAGGATCCCATACTTTCCATTAACAAGATTTTCTACCTGATTATTCAGGAAGAAGACGAAGGAACTCGGTTCCTTGACTGCTCAATTTGAACTACTAGTTGCATATGCAGTGCCAACTTCTGCTCCACAAACCAGGACAAACTTCTGCTGAAAACAAGAACACCAAAAAGATTGATTTCATTGTGCTCATTATAGGATCTTTTTGTTGGGTGGGGGGTGGGGACTCCAACTTGTTCCTATGCACTTGTTCACATTCACTCTGGCTTTGCATGGTTGAGTTGATGTGGATAGTTTTCAAGTTCTTTTTGTTTTCCACCATCTCTACCAAGCATGCCTTGAGGTGTGTCATTTTATTTGGTGGCTTAAATGTTACATGATATAATTTGAACATCTGCCTGAGTTGGATTTTTGCTTAAGTTCTTTGTTTATCTTAGTGGAAGAAGAATTAGTATTACGAGTTATGATGACATAATGTATATGTGTGGTGGGTCTTTTGCTGTTTTATTTGAAATTAATTTTGTATTTTCATATTATGAATGGGTTGCTTTTACTAGTTTGTGTGATTGATGTTTCTTGGTGGCTCGTGTTTCTTTTTCACTATTCATAGTGGCATGAAGAAATTTCTCATATTGTCATCTTGGATTTAGGATTTAATAAGAAATCTGGTCGAATTGCAATCAGATAATGTTCTGGTTATTTGTAATCTGTTGACGACATTTTTACAGTTGTGATTGTATCTTTTAGGAGTTTTCATTTTTTAATGGTTTTTTCCATCTCAGGTCTGTCTGTGTGTTATTTATAAATGTTATTTCCTTTTGATTTTTTTTTTGTCTGATTTACATTAATTTTGTGCAGGAATATCTTCAAGGAAATCCATTGTGGCTTCAATACATTAAAGTCCCTTTGATAACTTTGGGATATGAAAGTAGTTATGATGTTTTTGTCAAAGCTGAGGGTGGTGGCCTCTCTGGTCAGGCTCAGGCAATCTCTCTTGGCATTGCCCGTGCCTTGCTGAAGGTGAGCGAAGATCATAGAGCACCTTTGAGACAGGAAGGACTTCTTACCAGAGATTCCAGAGTGGTTGAGAGGAAGAAAGTTGGTTTGAAGAAAGCTCGTAAAGCCCCTCAATATTCCAAACGTTGAGGTTGGGATTTTACATGTATGGTTTGTCTTTTTCTGTCCTCCAAGTGTCTCTGGAATTGGATTATATCGGAAACAATTGCTTGTTTTCATTTGTTGCTGTAGATTTTCGTTAGAGAAAGTAAAGAGAGATTGAGAAGTATCCCAAGGCGTGTATGTATTCAGAATCTTGCCCTCTGTTTCCCCATCCCTTGTTTCCTTGATCTGTATGGAATTGGGAATTGTAGGTATGATAATATTTCTCTCTTTCACCCCAACCAAACTAGTGGTTTACTACTATAGTTTTCATGACCTAAATTTTGTGGTATTTATCCTTCATTTCTTATGCCTATTTGTTCCTTCATTTGGCATATTGAAATAAATAATGACGTGTAACGTGTGAAATTTCTTATTGTCTCAATTTTTTCATCGTTTTTCAGAGATAGACATAAACTTTCATTGGTTGTGCCTCTAGACATCATTCTGTCACAAGAACAACTCTTTTACAGAAACTCTAGATAAAATAACACCAAAGAAAATTTGGATGTGCAACAATTTAGTTTCCATGCCTATCGCCTCATTTAACTTTTTCTTTATAGATTTAAAAGAATATATGATATTATCTTGTATCAAATGACAAATAGTTTTAAATGTAAGCACTATATTCTTCTATTAATTCTTGCTTGCTTTTCTATGATAAGCAAATACTTCTTATGCATTCAAAATATTAAGAGAAAAAAATATGCCAACAGTCTAAAGTGTTATCACATTGTTATTCCATTAAAATTTCATATATGTTTAGTTTTTTATTTTTTATAATAACTAAAAATAATATCAAATAGTTTTGACATTTTAAAAGAAGAAGAAACGCACAACTCGACAGGGGAAGCATGACATTTTAAATTAAATATGGTTTTGCTAAAGAATATTAAAATCAACTTATTTAAAATCATTGAATTCAATTAAATGTGTCTCGAAATTAATTGCTATAATTCGTAAGAACTGCTAAAAAATGTACAGTATTTTACCCATACTATTGAACCTATTGATCTACCCTCATTAAGTTTTTACATTGAAATGTATTTTACAAAGGAGAAATTGCTTTGGATGATGGCCAAAGGGGTATTAAATAAAGGATTTTACTATACCAAGGTGAGTAACACATGTAAAACAAAAAAAAAATGTTATTTTACTGTTAATTTAAATAAAAAAATGTAGTACCTGGTTACTTAAAAGTAAGAGTATATTTAATTTTCTTACAGAAGAAATAAATTAAAAAAGAAAATGAGAAAGTTTTTTTTTTTTTTTATTATTTAAATGAGTATCTAAATAATTTTCTTACATTATTTAAGGTTTTTTTATTTTGAAAAAAAAAAAAATTGTTCGCATCAGAGAGGTACCAATAGAACGGGACCTTGGAAGGAAATGAGGGACAGTTCTTAGGTCGTTAAATTTATTCTGCATTATCAACCTCGTTCCCTGTTTCCCTCTCGCAACCGCGTTACGCCACATCTTCCGTAATGTTCCAGAACAAGAGTGTCTCGATCTCCTTGTCGGACGAGGAATCCGACGAGCTGGGTCGGATGCGGGTCCGCGCGCGACGGAAGCGCAAGAAACTCGGCAACAGAAGATTGCTCCGGAGGCTATTCGTCAGATACTGGATGCTGCTCGTCATTGTTCCCGCCGCGGGATTGTTCATATTCGAAGCCACCAGAATTGGGCGAAACTTGAATGGTTTAAACACGAACAGCCGCATAGAAGCACGCACTAGCAGAATAGATGGATCTAGTCCCACATTGCGGAAGGCCCCCACCAACTTGAATCGCCTCGATCCTACCACACATGTTGTCGCTGGCATCAGAGAACGTGAGTACCTTTTTCTCTCTATTTTCAGATTACTGATGATTCTCGTAGGACTCCACTTGTGGGTAATAGTTTCATCGGATTGTTGAAAAATCTCTAGAGCTGTGCGATTGACTTTGTCTGATAAGTAGTTAAAGAGGAAATTGTTGTGTTTATCCAATAGAAATGTCTGACTCTTGTGATATTAATTGGTAAATACATTTTATGACGAGTGGTTAGCAGGTCATCAGTGTTGCTGAAATTTTTTATAGTGACAATTTTGCACAAGTGGTTAAGAGTGAATGAATGTGTGTATATATTTATCAACATGTACTTGTTGTGGCACTAGTGATTGAATATGCTTTCGCTAATGGTTGATACTTAATAGTGTTGTGTATATTGAAATGTGGTACTTAACTGTTTCTTAAAAGTGGTTAATTGTCAGGGTGGGTAATTCTCAATTGAGATGTTAACTTTTTTCATTTCAAGATGCATGGGATAGGGTTTTGATGTGTGATTTGATCCCTATCAGGTTGCTTGAAGCTCCTACCTCCTGAAAAGCTTGAGCAGCTGGATATAACTGTGGAACAAGAATCTTCTAGAAGTCCTGTTGGTGAAGTTTTATACATGTCAGAGAGTGATAGGTCTTTTGTAGGAGCGAATGTTACGTTGTCTCAATTGCGTACAGAGGACACACGGTTTAATTTGTTTACTGGAAATCAAACATTTGAGCAGAGAGATAGAAGTTTTGAGGTAATGAGATGGCTTTTGTTCTCATTTTTAGCTACTTTTTTGCTTGGCGGTAGTTATATATATGTTTATTCTAGCCTTTGTTTCTTCGTGTAGGTGAAAGAAACTATGACGGTACATTGTGGGTTTTTCAGTGTGAATGGAGGGTTTAAGATATCTGATCAAGATAAAAGTTACATGCAAGGTTGCCAAGTCGTGGTATCTACTTGTGCATTTGGTGGTGGAGATGATCTCTATCAGCCAATTGGAATGTCTGACACTTCGCTTAAGAAGGTTATTTAAGCAGTATAAGAGTTTGTTATTGATACATCCCAGAAGTCTCTGATCTTATTTGCCAAATCTATTTAGTGGTATGCAGGTTTGCTATGTTGCATTCTGGGATGAAATCACCGTCAAAGCGCAGGAGTTGGTGGAGCGTAGAATCGGGGAAAATGGATTTATTGGAAATTGGCGTGTTGTTGTTGTTCGAGATCTTCCTTTTGCCGATCAAAGATTGAATGGTAAAATTCCCAAGGTAGTAAATCTTTGAAGCCTGGTGTCTTCTTTTTTATGCCATTTGCTATGTCTTTGTAGCAGTGCATAATTAACACGTGGCTCCAATCAGTTGTGTGTCCTGTCCTGCCCCTTTTGAAGATTCTTATTTGTCCACACACTACTATGTAATTGCATGCTCATAATAATGGTTGTTGTCCTTCAGCAACTCTATCAATTGACACATGCCTTTACCAGATCCATGAAAAGTTTGTGTTTAATTGAGTTGAAAAGCTTGTATAATCCATATATTTTTTTAATTTGGGGTATCATCCTCTTGTAAAATTTTCCTTTGTTAAATTTTTGAACCATGTGTGTGCACTTGGAACTTTTTCAGATGTTAAGCCATCGCCTTTTTCCTCAAGCTAAATACTCAATTTGGGTAGACTCTAAGTCCCAATTTCGGAGAGACCCACTAGGTGTGTTGGAAGCACTTCTTTGGCGCACAAAATCTTTGCTTGCCATATCAGAACATGGAGCTCGCAGTAGTGTCTATGATGAGGCTAAAGCTGTTGTCAAGAAGAACAAAGCCAAGCCAGAGGAAGTTGAAGTGCAACTGAATCAGTACAGAAAAGATGGCTTGCCCGAAGACAAGAGATTTAATGGAAAAAAAGGTATGCACTGATCATATTTTATTAGCTAAAAGTAAAATAATTTTTACATTTTTCTTCTTTTCCTCAATAAAAAAAAAAAATCCATGTTCTATTTCATTTAAGATCTTGCTGTATATCAAATTGTCAATAGATTTCAATCCTCTCATTTGGTCTTTTTCCAAACTTTGGCTTACATTGGACTGTATCTCCCCCTTTGCCCATATATTTTGTAAAATGTTCCATTAAACTTGTGCTGTGCAGCTCTATGTGAAGCCTCTGTTATCATCAGGAAGCATACACCCTTAACTAATCTATTGATGTGCGTCTGGTTTAATGAGGTGGTTCGCTTCACTTCTAGGGATCAGCTCAGCTTCCCTTATGTCCTTTGGAGGCTGAAAGCATTCCAAAACATCAATACTTTTCCTGTTTGTACTCGCAAGGATCTTGTCAATAGTATGGGCCATGTCCGCAAGGCCAAACCTTTGCAAAGCTGATTTAGTTAAATTGGTTGAGAGCAATGCCTACCTACATTTATCTATTTCATTCCTTATTTCTCTCATAGTCAGTGAATGATTATAATTTGTATTTAATTGTTTATTGTGAGCTCTGTGATTAGGTTATTTCAGAAAGAATATAGTGATAGAAAGAGAAATCAAACAAATAAGATATTTTTCTTTGAACCTGTTTCCCAACACAGTTTCTATAATAAAATCGATCTTTTCCTGAATTGTGAAATTGCTGTGTCTGTTATATTTAGTTAGAGTAAATAAATGCTGCCCTATGTGGTTGGTTTGGCATAGATATTTTCTGTCAGACATGTAGCAATTATTCCAGAAGAGTCTATTGATGGCAATGATTATGTGAGGCATACAATGAAACAGTTAACCGGAGCACAACTTCGAACCACTGATGAAACAGATACGTATATTCATTCAGCTTGTGATGCATTGTGTTGTGACACCTGTGAAACACATCATAAAGCTTAAAAAGAAGCCGTTAAGAATCCTGATATAGAGAAGTTACATGATAAGAGGGAACCATTTCAAGGTTGTGTTGGTTAATTTTTTTAGGAAAGGGGTTAGATTAAGTTCCAGGATGTTAAATTATTGGTTTTAGCTTCAATGTTTTCTTGAACTATTCTAAGAATAACAAGCCTGACAAAAGCTGAAGAAAATGAGAGGAGTTGCATAATGAGATGTGGCCTATAAGGTTTATTAGTTTAGGGGATAGTTGTAGTTGATGTCTGTTACCTGTGATTTTCTGTGACCAATGATTTTAGAGCTATTTGTGCTCAATAATTGAAGTTCACTGAAAAAAAAAATAGATATAAATATTTAACTATATAATGTATATCGATGACTATTTTGAGTCTTATACTATTCCACTATTTAAAATATTACAATAATAATAAAGTATTGTTTTGTGGTTAGACACACCATTTTTAAAACATTGTTTACATTGTATTTCTACCGAGAACTTTCTCGAAAGTGTTTTTTACAAAATAGACATAAATGGACATTCCACTCTTTTATACACTTTTTATATTTTTAATATATATAATTTGGTTTATAACACTTCTTTTTAATGACTTCTTTCATCATTTAATAGTATATAATGAATTCTAGTCATTATTCTAACAATATTTTATTGACAGATTATAAAAGTGTGTGTTTCTTATTACTTCACTTTAATTTATGCTGACTTTAATTTATGAAGTTCTAATATTTATTATTTAATAAATATGGTAGAGTTATAAGTAATCTATACTAATATTAAATACATTTCAATTTTTACTGTAGCATTTACCTCTTCAAGCTATCGTACAAACTGCAATACTAGTATACTTCATTAAATATTAAAAGTAAATAGTATTATAATCGGTATCTAAATTAAAACTTATCCATAGATTTTAATATCATTCTCTTTAAAAATACTAAAATAAAAAATGTAAAGGAAAGAGATGAAAACACTGAGTAAAATAAATAATACTAATACAATATAAAAATATAAAACTATAGTAAACTCAATCTACTAAAATGTGATAGAAAGAAAAATTATAAAGTGTAGTTACAGTACTAATATAATACAAAGAAAATAATAGAATAATAAAATCATACATGATAATAAATTATAAACATTAATTAATAATATAATAATAATAACAAGAATAATAATAAAATAATAGTAATCATCACAATGAGAAATTTAAAATATTAATCAAGTTATTTATTTACTACATATGTTATATGACATAAACTGTCTTGAGAGTAAAATGCTTATATTGTATCCTCATTATGTGGAAGTGTATTATATAACTCGTATCAGAAATGTTAAGAAAATACAATGTAATTTAAAATGAATCATTAAAGTAAACATAAAACGATTGAAAGTTAAAATTTTAATTTAATTTAACACAAATTGAGATTCAAATATTCTTAAAATTCTATATTTCTATAATAGAAAAAATATCAGTAAAATAATGTTGTATTGAATTAGAATATCTTAAACATCTAAAATAATAAAAAAACTGTTGATTAATATTTCTGACAAACAGAAGTATATATATATATATATATATATATATATATATATATATATATATATATATATATATATTATGTATAAAAAATGGTGAAGTAAATAACACTGATAATGAATTAAACAATTATTATATAATGTAGGTGTGGATGCGTTTAGATAAATATAGTATGATCGAATTCTAAATCATTTAAAATTCTCAATGAAAGCAAGTATAAGAATGTAATATATTTTCATGTAAATAAATAGGTAGGTAACAAAACTTCATTCTACTAAAAATAAAAATAAAACTTCCATGGGATAATTTTTTTTTCGAATTCACAATAAATAAATATTCGTGTACATAAATATATTTAGAATTTGTAACTAATAATGTATCATATAACATTATTTTAAATAAAATAAATGCTCAATTAAAAAAATGTCAGATATTTTATTAGTTAAGTGTAGATATAATACTTGAAATACATCTTAAAGAATAATTAAGAATATAACTTTGATTTTATGTTTGAATAAATATTTTTTCGAAAAAAGTACTTTGGTTTTTTCTAGATAAGTTAAGATATTTATAGTAAAATATGTCAGAAAATGTAGGAACAAAATTTAAAATCATGAAAATATAATTGAATGTTTTGGTTATGCAAAAAGTGTAAAATTTTAAATTCTCCAAATAAAATAAGAATTTAAACATTTTTTATATTGAATGTTTAAAATTAATTAATATTTATCTTAAAATTTCAATTTTAAGTATATATTAAATTTAAACAAAAATTAAATTAATTTATTCAAACAAAGATAAAATAATTTATTTGAATTTTGGAAATATAGTTTAGATATAATGAAATATGAAAATATCTTTTAAAAAATATTTCTAGTTATATCAAAAGTTTTTCTATAAAGTATATACTGAAAGGTACCTATTTATTAATCGAAATGCTACAGCCTTTCTCTTGAGAAAAATGAAATGAAAAAAAACACTGATGATAAATATAAACACACTGATGAAAAAAACCTAAAACTACTGAAAGAATAATAATATATTACTCTAAAATCTGAAATGGCAACAAAATGTCATTCTAAAAAAAATAAACTCACACAAGTGTCTCATTATAATAAAATTAATAACCTGAATTTTTTTTAAGTATTAATTTAAAAAATAATTATTTTAAAATTGATCAGATAAATTAAAGTTATTTATATAATGTGTAAAAAGTAAAATGTTTAGATATTGAATTCAAGTTAATTAAGATTAAAAAATCTTAAAATTTTAGTTACCTTGAATAGGAAAATTAAAGAATTATCTCTTAATAAAAATAAAACACTACTTAAATATCAATTAATAACTATAGTGAGTAGTTCTTAGCGTATTACCGTTAGGAGTATAGCCGTTAGGGTATTACCGTTAGGAGTATGGGATAAGTATCAGGAATTTTAAAATTTAATTGCATCATCACCGTCTAATTTTTCACCCACTGCTTAATCTCAGCCGTCCATCTTTTCTTTCCCTTTCTATATATACCGCCTTGGCCTAATGTTCCCTCGTGTCATTCATAGGTACTGGTTTCTTGTATTCGTCATATGAATTTGGGGTTTGAGTTTTATTTTAGGCTATTCGGTTTTCTTGGTTTTGCTTCGTTGATTTGGTTTTGTATTGTTTCGTTGATTTGGTTTTCTTAGTATTTCTTCGAGGTTTTCTAGTTATTGCTTCGTTGATTTGTTGATTTGGTTTTCTTAGTATTTCTTCGGCGATTCGATTTTGTTGGTTTTGTTTCGGTGGTGATTGATGTGCTTCTTATTACTTTATTTTTTGATGAAGTTTGTGTAGGGTTATGGCGAATTATATTATGTTTTGCCATCATCGATGGATGAGGTGGTTTTGTCTGATTGAAGATCTCTGGATTTAATACCAATTCTATTTATAATATTTTATTCGACGGGGAGAGTATGGAACCCTTTTCCCCTTTTTCGTAAATTTCTTTTTGCCTTTCAGCTTGATATGAATGTGAAGTCATCGCGTTGCTATACTTTTTCTTACTAAGAGCGTTATTGAATTCTTACTTTTTTCGTCTGCACAGGAAGACGGGCAATGGATGTCTGTGAAGTATTAGGTTTTGTCACCCTTACATCTTTTTTCACATTGGTGTTTGTTGGTATTTATGTTGTTCCTTTTCAGCAAGTTCTGGAGTCTATGACATCTCTTTTGGCGGTTGAGTATTTAGAGTTTGGTTGTTTGTTGTCATATGAAATTGTTGTTTTGCTGGTATTTGTGTTTATTCCTTTTTCAGCTCGGAGTTTGAGACCTCTTTTAGCGGTTGAGGATTTATAGATCAAGCTTATAACGGTTTAGGATATCATGATATCATGGCTTGTCGATGAGTTTCCTTTCTATTATTTAACTTTTCTGAACTTGATCACCAAACATGGCTTGAATTGTGAATTGTTGCTCTGCAGCGGTGTTTGGATTATTTTCATTTAGTGTCGTGCATCTCTTTGAGGTTGTTGTGAGCATCTCTTGGACCATGTTATCAGCGACTCCCCTCAGTTTTTAATTCCTAAATTGATCTATTGTTCTGTTCTTCGTTCGTTTTATATTCTTAAATATCGTCTGCTATTACAGTTATAGATTTGTTGTATCGTTGTTCTTTACAGAGATGTGTGGGGTAGGATCGTGGAAAACAGTGGCAGAAGATTCCTTGAACTGTGAAGCTTTAGTTCTTCTTTTACTCTTAAATTAATTTTTTCTTTTGCATTTCAACTTGCTAGTTTGATATTTATTTTCTTGGGCATTACTAAATTTACAGCGGAGGGTCAAAGAATGTGCGGTTGTGATCATGACCACTAATTGATTATGATCTCTTGGCAGTCTTTAGGTTTCCGTCACCCTTACATTATTTGATGCGTTTATTTTTAATGACGTATATATCTATTTGATTTCGTAGTTTGTGTTCATTTTTCTTTTATCATGTTCATATTGTTTGTAGATTTGAAATCACGTTTTAATTGGCCAACATTTTAGGATAACTTGATTTCTTCTTAATTCTCTCTATTTGATTTTCTAACCATGATACATACATTATCATTTGCCATTTGTTTCTTTGTAGTGGTGTTTGGAGTATGTTTCATTATCTCATCTATCATTTTGAGAGGATGATGTCTCCTTGTGATTGTGTTTTTTTGTTTTGGTTTTGTCTATGTACTTTCTTTTGAGTGAAATCTATCAAATCTAACTGTTTGATCTGTGAATTATGTTTATTTCTTTTCAGCCCATTAACGTTTGAGGATTACAAAATAATACAATGTTCAGGGCAGTATAATTTATTCGACGAGTTTACTTTCCGTTATTTATTCGGACTTGATCATCAAAGTAAGATTCACTTGCGTTATGTTTCTAATTGGAGTGACGTTTCTCCCTGGTCTGTGATATTTTGAGTGCAACATTTCTCTCATCCCATTGTAGGATTTTTTTTTATATTTTTTTCCTTCTTTGAAAAATAAATTCTATATTGTTCTGTTTTTAGATGGATAGATGTAAGTGGGTTATTGAATTATTCATTTTCTAAAATAGACTGTAACTTGTTTTATCTGTTTAGAATTTAATCGGCACGATTTCTGGGAACATGTTTTTTTATCTGCTTTCTATGTTGTCCCAACTAGTTCTCTTGTTTTTCATATTTTATCAAATTTGTTGTACCAGGATTTTGAAACTTCAAATTAAAATAAATTCTTGTGAATTTCTTTAAAAGTATGAAATTGTTTATACTTTTTTTTGTCAAAACTGTATTGGGAATTAAAATCTAATTGAACTTTTAATATTTTCTCAAAAGATGTGAGAACTCTGGTATTTTTATTAAGTCCTTTTTCCTTATGAAAAATATTACAGAAATTTGATACAAAATTTTTATAAAACTGATACAAAATTTTTATATAAAACTGATACAAAATTTGATACCTAAAAAAGGTATGAATTTCGTTCGTCAAATAACCAAATATTTGACGAACAATTATGTCAATTAGAAAATTTAGTAAGAATTTTATTATTTATTATCAAACAATTATTTATCAAACAATAATATTTGTACTTGATTTTTTATTATTATTTCACAATATATTATAAAATTTATGAAATTATGAAATTATAATAAAATTAAATTGTAAAATTACAATTATGAAAAAAATTACAAAATTTTCAACTAAAAAAATAAAATGATGAAGAAAATTTTTATAAAATTAACATGCCTTTTTAATAAATTCAAAAATCTTTTAAAATTATGAAAGTAAAATTTAAAACTAATTAAAGAAGAAATCTGAAATAAAATTACAAAATTATAAAAAAATTATATAAAATTATAAAAAATAACTCCTTTTTGACAATGTATTATTGATATAACTCGGTTGGGATATCATTTTTTTCCAATGATTTTTAAAAACGTGGAAACTCAAAAAAAAAAAAAAAAAATAAAACAAAATAAATTAAAAAACTGAAAAACAAAAAAAAAAAAAAAAAAACCGTAGCAGTTTAAATTTTAACCTTTTTGACTCAACAGTAAGAAAAAAAAAGTCAAACGTTATGAACATTAGAGGTAAGACTGTGAGACTATTTCAGATGTGATATCAGTCCATTTATGAATCCAAAGAATGTATTGAAAATCCAAACCTTCGTTAAATCCAAATGCAAATTTAGAAACAAAATTCAACTGAACAAAAAAAATTTCAAGGTCTTTGCAAATAACACATAAAATTAGTTTCTAATGAAATTTGAATTAGGGTTCAACAAATGATTCATCTATTCAAACGGTGTAGAAAATCTAAAATGGTGTAAAAAACGAAAATGTGCAAAGAGGGGGAAAGTGACAAGAACACAAAAACATTAAATGCTTCATAAATTGTAAAAAATGAGTGCAAAGCGTGAAAATTTAACATGGAGAGTGGAGAAGATGATGGTGGAAATTGGGCAGCTTGTGGTGCATGTGCAACTCTTTGTTATTGGTGAGGAAGATGTTGCACATTTTGAACTTGTTGGTTTTGCTGTTGTTGATTCTCAAATTATGATGATTTCTCAATCCTGGATTGTGGTGGACAAATCATGGCTTTGCTGGTGTTGTTGAGGTGGCCTATTGTTGAAAATGTTAGCAGTATAGGCTTGAGGAGTATCAGAAGGTGTAGAAGTTGTGGTCTGTAGCAAGGCGGGACAACAATCTATGAAATGCTCAATTGTGTATTTTGCAACTCCTACATCATGAACTCCCCTTAACAATAACGGCATCATTTCTTGCGCCAAATTACTGAGAGTTAGAGGTCATGTTCTCTCAATTAATTGCCTCACTATTGGGATCGAATTACCAAGAGTACCACCACTTGCAGCATCAATCATGCTTCTATCCATATGGTGCAAGCCTTCATAAAAATATTGAAGAAACAGATGCTCATATATCTGGTGGTGTGGACAACTAGAACATAAATTCTTGAATCTTTCCCAATATTCGTAGAGATTCTCCCCATACTGTTGTTTGATGCTAGAGATCTCCTTTCTTATGGCTGTTGAACTGGACGTAGGGAAGAATTTGGCTAAGAACAATCTCTTCAAGTCATCCCAGCTCGTGATGGACCTGGGTGCAAGGTAATACAACCAATCTTTTTGCATTGCCCTCCAAGGAATGAGGAAAAGCTTTCAAGTATACATGATCTTCTTGGACATCTGCAGGCTTCATTATGGAACACACAACATGGAACTACTTCAGATGCTTACACGGGTCCTCACCTGCAAGTCCATGAAACTTTGGCAACAAATGGATTAATCCAGTTTTTAAAACATAAGGAACTTCCTCCCTTCCTCCTCAGGATACTGAATGCACAATGAGTCATGAACTTAGGTGCATACTGATCATTATGATCAGAATGTGCATACTGATCATTTTGAGCATACTATGCATACTGAGCCTTATGATCATTTTGAAATTCATTTTGAAATTGATAACATGGCTCAAAATCCACCTCATGAGAGGACAATGAGTGAACTGACTGCACTTGAGTTCACTTATGACTCATTATGCATTCAGTATCTTGAAGAGAAAGTTCCTTATGTTTTAAAAACTGGATTAATCTATTTGTTGTCATAGTTTTATGGACTTGCAGGTGAGGACTCGTGTAAGCATATGAAGCAGTTCCATGTTGTGTGTTCCATCATGAAGCCTGCAGATGTCCAAGAAGATCATGTATACTAGAAAGCTTTTCCTCATTCCTTGGAGGGCAATGCAAAAGATTAGTTGTATTACCTTGCACCCAGGTCCATCACGAGCTAGGATGACTTGAAGAGATTGTTCTTGGCCAAATTCTTCCATACGTCCATAACAACAACCATAAGAAAGGAGATCTCTGGCATCAAGCAACAGTTTGGGGAGAATCTCTATGAATATTGGAAAAGATTTAAGAATTTGTGTTCTAGTTGTCCACACCACCAGATATCTGAAGATCTGCTTCTTCAGTATTTTTATGAAGCCTTGTACCATATGGATAGAAGCATGATTGATGTTGCAAGTGGTGGTACTCTTGGTAATTCAACCCCAATAGCGAGGCAATTGATTGAGAACATGGCCTCTAACTCTCAGCAATTTGGCGCAAGAAATGATGCCATTGTTGTTAGGGGTGTTCATGATGTAGGAGCTGCCGAATACATTAAGAAGTTGGAGAGACCAATATTGATGTTCTTACCGCCTTAGTCAACTAACATGCTACAAATCAAAGAGCTGAACATTCTACTGCAAGAGTTTGTGGCATTTGCACGTCAGTTAAGCATTTCACATATTCTTGCCCCTCTTGCAACAGGTCACAACTTCTACACCTTCTGATACTCCTCAAGCCTATGCTGCTAACATTTTCAACAATAAGTCGCCCCAACAACACCAACAAAACCATGATTTGTCGAGCAACAAATACAATCTAGGTTGGAGAAATCATCCTAATTTAAGATGGGGCAACCAACAACAACAGCAAAACCAACAAGTTCAAAATGTGCAGCCTCCTCCTTACCAACAACAAAGAGTTGCACTTGCACCATAAGCTGCCCAAGTTTCACCTGTCCCTGCTGCTACCCCAGCTCCTGCTGCACCATCATCTTCTCCACTCTCCATTTTTAGCTTTTCGAAGCTTTGAAGGTCACCCATGGAGGCACATGTTAATTTTTCACACTTTGCCCTCATTTTTCACATTTTATGAGTTATGGATAACACCTATTGTTGAGATTCTCGTTTTCTGCACCTTGGGTAACATTTATATTAAAGCATTTAACGTTTTTGTGCACTATTTTCGTTCTTGCCCCTTTTTCTCCTTGCACATTTTCGTTTCCTTCACCAATTTGTACTCATTTGAATGGTTGAATCGCAATTTTTGTTCAACCCTAATTCGAATTCCATGAAGAACTAATTTTATGTGTTAATTCTTTGCAGAGAATGAATTGAAACCTTGATATTAGTGTTTTATTCGGTTGAGTTTTGTTAATCTCTCCATTTTGAATTTGCGTTTGGGTTTAATGAAGAAACCATTCTATTTATGCTTAGTTTGCAGAGTGAAATTCGTTGTGTGTTCAATCTTAATGAACTGTAACAGATTCGTGGTTGTGTGCATTGCTTAATTGCACTTGAGTTCAAGTTAATTTGCACTTAGTAATTAATTCGGGTCTCATGAGAATTAGTATAACCATTTTGATTTGTAATCTGTGATTGGTGGATTTTCATTTGAAGAAAGGAATCAACGTTGTTTTTACATCGTTTTTACACATATGCATTTATGTTTTCAGTATTGTGTTACATCCGTAAATCTGCCAACCCCCCCATGTTATAGGTGTTGTGTTTGTCTGGAAAATGAAGCTTTGAACAAGAACATTGGTCGTTGGAAGACGACTCTGGTTGGTTACCACGTATTGCATTTATCTGAATTAATTTGGTGGGGTACGAAATTTAAGCGATGATCAAATTATAAATGATAAAAAATTCTTGTGGTGACAACTAAGCAAGGTGACAAGATCATATAACAGTCACATTATCCAGTTAACAGAAAAGTTAAAACGACAAAGACTTAATTGAAAATTATAAAAAATGTTAGTATTCGATAAACAAAAATAACTAACAATTGCTGAACACATCCCAATTTTTCAAAGACTTATAAGCTTGTTTTTGTTTCAATATTGTTTTTCTATATTAACCACAAAAACACACATTTAAATGTGTGTAAGCTTAATACTAAGGTTGAGTAAGCTTAGTAATAAAACTGAGTACTAAGGTTGATATCTTAAAGCAAAGTGTTGCGGTTGAGTTTTGTTTGAGGTTTGTATTAAGCTCCTAATGGTTGAGGTCTTGTGTGTGGTCTAGCTTTCTTTTTTAGCCAAGTTTTGTGATCGAGTTTCTCGTTGGTTGACCTTTTTATGGTCAACTTATATGGCAGACCCCTTATGGTTAAACTTTTTGTGGTTGAGCTTTTGACTAAGCTTTATGATGAGTCCTTGTGGTTGAGTTCTTGTGGTTAAGTCTTTATGATCGTCCTTTTTACAACCAAACTAGTATGGCTTAGCTTTGTGGTCAGCCTCCTTAAAGCTAATAAGTTTGAGATTAAGTTGATTTCTTGTAAAAAATAATAATAAATAAATGAAATAACAACAATAATAATAATAATAATAATAATGATAATTGTAGGATAAGAAGCTTATCTCTTTGTATAAAAAAGATAAGTAAGCAATTAATGCTTATACAGTAGAAATGTGCTTAGGTACATCAGATAGAGATAAAGTAAATGGGAATTTTTTTCCTTATGAAATGTATAAGAGAAAAACGAAGAAACAAAAATGGAAGAGAAGAAGAAGAAAACAAGGAAATAGAAAAGAGGAAAAAAGAAAGAGAACAAAGGAAAAGACATATATTCTATCATCGTTAAGATAATAGAATGAAACAATTATTATCTTATTTTTTATTTGTTTATCTATTCATATTTATTTTATTTTTATATTTACTCACTTGGGTGTTTCTAATCTCATTTTATTTATTTTTATCTTCAATCAAGAACTGATTTTATTTATTTATTTATTATATTTATCTTCATAGTTCCAATTACACACTAAACTAATTATTTATTTATATTGTCTTCAGACGTATTGACCTCTTTATTTATTTATTGTTGTTTGGTTTTAAATATTTATTATTTAATTTGTTTAGGGGAAATAAATATAATAATAATTATTGTAAAACAATAAAATTTATGATAAATAAAAATTTAATTATAGTAGTTGAATGAATGACTCTAGGGTTGAGTTATTTTGTTAACTATGACGAAACTTATTTTATCTTGACTAATTACTACAAAATTAATACAAATCTTTATTAAACATGATAGAATGAAATTTAAAAGAGTTTTTGTATCTTATTTTTACATGTTGTGATTTTATATAATATTTATCTCATTTATTTATTTATTTTAAAATTTGTATACGAGAAACAAAAATTGAAATTTTACTTTTAATAAATGATTTCACCAAATGTGTCAAATTCTTTCTAAAGAGACATCATAGTTGTTTTAATGAGAACAAATGTTATTAAACAATTAAGCATCATTCCAAGGAACAATTTTTTTCAACACTTATTTTTGTTTTAATCGCAAATACCTATTACTAGGACCAATGATGGTTAGCTCCCACTAAACATAACCACTAATTAGTGTTAGAAAAATTTGGATTGCAAGATGCAAGATGTAAAAATTGTTTTAAAATTTTATAATATATATATATATATATATATATATTATATATATATATATATATATATATATATATATATATATATATAAATATATATAATATATATATATATATAATCAAATCAATATAAATAATTTTTGTGTCTTTCTTCTTCATCTTACTCATTATTTTGAATTTGTCTTATTTTTTGACAATAATTGATAATTGCACTTAATTAACTTCATCAACAACAATAGTTTTAGACTTTGTTTTAAATACCTTACATTTATTTTTTAAAACAAATTCACTCATGTTAGTTTATATTTCTAGTTTTCACAACAAGAAAATTTTAAAAAATGTATTGAAGTTGTTTTTTAAAAGAATTTCCCCGAATTGGTTATATTTTCGTCATTTACAACATTTTTAATAAGAAACTTTTTAAATATACTTTATTTTTTTAAACCAATTCACCCTTTTTACTTTTATTTATTTACACTTATTTGATTTATACTTATATGTTAATAAATCAATTCAAAATTCTATTATTAAATAAATTGGCAAGAGTTCTATCCCACTCTAATAAAATAATAAAAATAATATATAATTGAATATAAAATTGTTATTTTCTGCCTTGAATAATATGCACTGATAAATAACTTAATCAAATCTTAATAAAATATACAACTTTAAATAAATTATTAGGTTATAATAAAAAAGCATGTATATTGGAGTTTAATGTAACATCCTCTATAGACGTAAAATTTTATATATATATATATATATATATATATATATATATATATATATATA
>Ga0214545_1003863_pt1 | contig 28333 bp, 24 predicted proteins | sample CNSS4metaG_FD_160064 | JGI IMG/M metagenome (GOLD analysis project Ga0214545, IMG submission 160064) | Root nodule microbial communities from cowpea collected in UCLA plant growth center, Los Angeles, California, USA - CNSS4 | ecosystem: Host-associated > Plants > Roots > Nodule | place: USA... | reverse complement strand
TTGGTTTTTTATTTTTTGTTTTTTTGAAATCCGTTTGGTTTTTTTTTTTGGAAACGGATTATGTAATCCGTTTCCTTTTATTTTTTTTTTCAAAAACATTTTCCTTTCTTTTATTTTAGGTGAAACGGATTGTGGAAGTCGTTTCCCATACTACTGAAACGGAACCTGAAATCCGTTTTGGGTGTGTTTTTTGCTTTTCGAGTGAAATGTGAAATCCGTTTTATCATTTGATTTACTTCTTTAATTTTTATTTAAATTGTTCTTCAATTTGTGAAATTCAACTTGCACTTACAGATTTGTGAAATTGAACCTGCACTTACAGTTATTGTTTTGTTTTTGTTTTTACGAGTAAAAAAAATGAAAGATGAGGGCGAGTATTTCTTATTTAAATAATTTGTATTTTATTTTATTATAGCTATGGTTCGGACACGAGGAAATTTATCTAGACGTGGTTCAAATGATGTACCCGAGAGTTCCACACAAGGTGGTGCACGCAAGAGACCGACAGCCTCGGCTCGTAGAAATCGTACAAGGGGTCAGGATGAAGCTAATGTTGTTGAGCATGATATTGTTGAGAATGAGGTCTCCGACGTTCCTCAGGAGGATGAGGAGGGGATTGATAACGATGGTGGAGGATTTCCTGGTGGTCCATATGATACATCTTTATTGACTCGGTACGAGGATCATGTTGCACGCATGATATGGGATGGTCAGGTCAGTAAGTAAGAAGTTATTATTTATGTTTGATTTTGTTTTTGTTAACTACTTTTATTTATTTTTTGTTTCTTTTGTTAAGTACTTTTATTTATTTTTTGTTTCTTTTGTTAGGATCGAGTTGTAAAAGTAGTGTCTCATATTAAAAAAGTGAAGAAATTAGGACGTCCTCACCCTTCTGTTGCACCTTTTGTGTTAGCTTCTAGATTATCGCCTCTGTGCGATATTTTATATGAATATATCGATCTTGGGTTAGTATTGAGTTTCGTGGAGAGATGGCATCCCGAGACTAATACTTTTCATCTACCCATTGGGGAGATGACCATCACAGAAAACGAGTGAATGCAACACTATCAAAAATTGAAAACTAATTGCATGTTGATATTCATTGCATAATTTACGTTAGAAAATTCACCAATCACACAGTATACATTCACTCACATTAAAAATTCACCAATAACACAATATACACACCAACACACAAAATCCAAGTATGAAACGGAATAGTATGAAACGGAATAGCTATTCCGTTTCACATCTTTAAGACACGGATTATGTAATCCGTTTGGAAAAACAAAATTTTGGTTTCTATTTGATGTTCAAGTGTTTGGACTTCAAGTGTTTGGTCTGTCGGACAAAACATCCATGCAAATAAGGAGGAGCGGAAATTTCAACGAAATAAGTGATTCAATTTTATTTCTAAGACCATGACAGCACGTACATGCATGCCACCAATCTTATTCACCAGTTCTTTTCTTTGCACAAAACTGGAAATGGAATCAAGAAGAAAGAAATGGGGTGGGGTGTGTAGGTGTAATTTTTAACAGAGAATATTATGCAAGATTTATTTACCAATAACATTTAAAAGTAACATTTAAAAATAATGGGGTGATCGTGTTATTTTTTTATGAATGGGTGTCAGAAAAAAATCATAATTTATGCGAAACGGCATACACTTTTCGTTTCGTAAAATATTGTGAAACGGATTCCTTATTTATCATCTAACAAACATACACCAAAAACACCGAAAACAAATGTATTCTTAACTTACAGCATCCCCACAACCACCTACGAACATGAGTAATAAACATATATATATATATATATATATATATATATATATATATATATATATATATATATATATATATATATGTAATTTTGTAATGGATGCGAAAATCATAATTTATAGGAAACGGAATACAGAAACCGTTTCAAAACGTTATGAAACGGATTCTGTATTCCATTTCACAAAAAAAATTGCAATTTTTTTTGTGAAACGGAATACAGAATCCGTTTCATAACGTTTTGAAACGGATTCTGTATTTCGTTTCAAAAAAATTTGCAAATTTTTTTATGAAATGGATACAGAATCCGTTTCAAAACGTTATGAAACGGATTCGGTATTCCATTTCATAAAAAAATTTGCAAATTTTTTAGAAACGGATTACAGAAACCGTTTCATAACATTTTGAAACGGATTCTGTATTCTGTTTCCCATACATTTTGAAAACTTTTTGTATTGCGTTTTGAAACGCAGACAATCCCTTCAAACAAATTCCGTTTACAATGAACTTAAGGTGGTATGAAGGGTAACCTGGATTGACGGAAGTACCACTTGGAGAGGAGATAAGGCAGTTACTCACAAGACCTTCCTTCAAAGAATCAACCTTCAATCACAATAATGCATACTCAGTGACAGAATAAACAAAAGAGGATTCCTTAAAAAAAAAAAAATGAAAGTCATACAAACCAGAAGAGGGACCACCACAGACAGAATGAACGAATAAAGACAAGAGGGACCACTACAGAGAGAATGAACGATTGAAGAAGGACAACTCTCAGGACCACGAACCACAATGAAACTGAGCAAAAATTTTAATGAAAGCAGACACTGGATGATGGAGAAGAAACGGACACTGGATGATGGAGAAGAAACGGAGTACAAGAATACTAAATAGTAACGTATAGTAATGTTTTGGGGGGTGCAGGGACGTTGACGCAGTAAATGAAATTTACTGTGTCCCTACCCACTTTCACCCATTCTCACAGTATATTAAATAAGGGCATAAACGTAAATTTTGGGGGTACTAGAGATTTCTTGGAGGTGCAGGGAGAAGGTGCCAAAGGAAATTGTTATCGGCCTTGTAACTACTAACTATGTAACACTTCCAACTTCTTTATATTTCTGGGCATTCTCTTGATGAAAATTACTTCTTTTTCGACATCATTTTCTTCAAATTTAAAGTTTTTCATGAAGCTTGACCAACTACTTCCCTCGTGATTTTTTTGGCCTTTGATGATTCTGTCACTCATTATTCCGCATATTTCTCGTGAATACCATATGTTATTGGAAAATCTTACATATTTCCAATAAGTACCAACTTTTACAATTGTGGAGAGATCTTATTCGAAATCTTCTTTCTAAATTAAAACTTAATATTTCAATTAAATCGAAATATCTCTTTTCTCCGTTTGGTGCTTACGGAAATGCCTCAATTACTCTAGTTAGTTAGTTAAGATACAAGTATAATATAATTAAGAAATGGATAAACAATGAATCTTCTTCACCCACTTATAATACTTTGTTAAACTTTTATTTGTATGGATGTTAAGATGCGTCCACGACAATCTTAGAAACTCTATTAACATAGAATCTCCAAATAATTCACATGAGCATACGAGAATACTTATACTTCCGATAGAAATTATTTACAAAAATTACTCATAAATAAAATCATTATTTTAACTAGATATGGTCCTTCTCATATGTTTAAATTTATAGAGTTGCTTACAAATTAAATAAACTTTATTTAATATTTTAGATAATAGTTATAATTTTATATTTAACGATTTTGTTTTGACTAAAATGTTTATTATATGGATTCTAAAAAAAAAATCTGAACAAATTCACGTCGTTTGACCATATTTCCACCACTACAAACAGACACCTTTTTTCTTGGGTGTTTCTCTTCATCTTTTATTGGTGGGGTCAATAATCACTTTTGGACGGAGGTCCCGTTTTTCACGTTGTTTGTACCAACTTTGCTATATTGCATTTCCAATTTTGGCCGACACACATGTGTTGCACAAAAAACATTTTTAAATAAATAAAATTAACTTTAGAAGATAAATAATTTATAAACTTAGCTTTTATTAAAAATCCATTCTTTTTAAATTAAGGTACACGATAAATTGATTTATATTTACTAAAAGAATTTAATATATTTTACATTCTTAAAAAAAAAAAATCTTTCAAGATAGAATTTTCTAAGGAAAACTACGTCTCCTCGAGTCAATTTCTCCCTTCTTTATCCCGCATTATGGAAAACTTTAGTTAGCTTTTCTACAATTATATAATTGTTATATGCAATTGTTTCGCTGGCTTGCTATTCAGTTCCCAACAAACACAAGACAGAGTACAGTTGGACAAATATGGAGAAAGCAATTCAAAGACAGAGGGTACTGCTTGACCATCTTCAACCCAGTTCTTCAAGTTCCAATTTTTCGAACCAAAACCATCAATCTACGGATGTCTCGGTAAGTGGGTGTTTCTTTTTTTTCTTTCAAATTTCCTTTTTTTTCAAACTTTGGCTTCTATACTCTACAGCTTATGTTGTCTTTGTTAATGTATTGTTAGTGCATAAATTTCATCTCTTGCTCACTGAATGCTGTTCAGTGGTTAACCGTGACTTGTGAAGGTTTAACCGAAGATCTTAGGATAATTTATATATGTGGGACCAGAGATAAAAGTTTGTAATATTCGATAAAATTCCAACATAAAAGAGAGTGTTTGCTGATAAAAAAATAAATAAATAAAAGAGAGTGTACTAGAAACAAAAAGGGCAGAGAGTAGTAAATTTGTAAAGTTCTTTTTATGCTGGATTTGTTGAACCAACTTTGAATTTCTGAAGTATATGTGGAAATGATTTACTTTGTTTAAGTCTCTTTTCCATTTCTTGTTAGGCTTCATCATGTTTTGCTGGGAACTCTTCACATGGGCAGAGAGGTGGATCAGAAGATGATGTGGTGATTGTAGCGTAAGTTTGCCTATATAAATGATTGTATTTGTTTGATTTCTAATTCTCTATTTTTTGGTAGTAATCCAATTAGTCGTTGCTAGTTTTTGGTTAAAATTGATTTTGAAGTGACTTGTTTTATGTTTGGATGTTTTTATTGCAAAACCAATTTAGCAGTAAAACTCAGGATACATTTTTTTATTCAACGCAAAATTTACCTGAAATTGCTTGAACTCAGAATCAATTTTTGAGCAAATATCAATTTCTGAGCTAAGAACTTGAAGAACCCAACATGTATTAGAAATTCAAGTGTGAGTCTGTGTAGAGTAGAAATGAGAAAGTTGAGAAATATATAAGGAAAAAAACTCATAAACATGTTGCGATAAAGTTTTGGGTAGGAGGTGGGGTAAAAGTCGTTTATATGGATTGACTTAAAATGCATTGTGTATCCCCTTAGGAGGATTGAGTCCTAATTAAGTTCAATGCCATATATTCTTTAAAATATTTTTTACCTATAGATAATTTCAGTGAATAGCAAAATATTATATTTATATTAATATTATCTATCTTATATATAGTATAAAATATATTTTAACTATACTTATATACTTCTTTAAGTTTATTATTTAACTATATATAATTTTAACATTCATATATTTATCAACAATCGAGTTGACCTGACCATCTCTGTAATTGTGGGATCTTAATCGAGTGAGTTTGGATTTAAATAAACGATCTCATCAAAATTTTGGGTGAGATAAGACGTGTAAATCCATGCCATGAGCACCCTTATGTTGGAAATACACATTCATTCAAATACTTGGATTAGTTTGACTGCTCTGTGGTTTTCCTACTATCATTCAAAGACGGATAAATTTGAGTATTTACTCTATGATTTTAATGATGAGATTGTTGAACCTTTTAGCTTTAATTTCTCTGCAATAACCAGGGCATATCGAACTGCCATTTGCAAAGCAAAACGTGGAAGCTTTAAGGATACTCTTCCAGATGATCTTCTTGCCTCAGTTCTGAAGGTAATTCTTTGAATAATGCAAGAGTTTGGAAATAATATTAGTAAGGATAAAAAATGCTTTAGTGAACATTCATAATGGTTTATGATTGGAACATGTGAACCTTGAAATATTTTGAGCTACTTTTGTTGATCATTGGTTTATTTCTTTTACTTAACTTTTGTTCTGTGGTTCCTAAACTGAGTTTTCCTATAGGCTGTGATAGAGAAAACAAATGTGGACCCAGCAGAAGTTGGAGACATTGTTGTGGGTACAGTACTGGCCCCTGGATCAGATAGAGGAATTGAGTGCAGGATGGCTGCCTTTTATGCAGGTTTCCCAGGTACATTTTACAGTCTTCACTCATATGCTATATGAAATCATTGATTTTACTGAATGTAGAAGTACTCATGAGGTGGCTTCATTTGATAATTCTTGTGGGTCGTATGTATTTTAGCACGATTTCTAATATATGAATTTTCAACCAGATACTGTGCCTATTCGAACTGTCAATAGGCAATGTTCATCTGGACTACAGGCAGTTGCCGATGTAGCTGCATATATAAAAGCTGGGTTCTATGACATTGGTCAGAATGAATTGATCTAAACTTTATTTTAAAATTCCATGACCTGGTTATTTCTTTAGCCTAATCTTCCTAATATATCATGCAGGTATTGGGGCTGGATTGGAGTCTATGTCACATGACACTGTGAATAGGCTTAGCAACATTAACCCGAAGGTATGGAGAAGTTGTATATTTTGAATTTCACTTTTTCCTTTGAGATATGTTTGGCTTCACTTTTCATTATGTTGACTTCACTTTTCACTATATTAATTAATAGGTAGAAACCTTTGCACAAGCCCGGGATTGTCTTCTTCCTATGGGAATAACTTCTGAGAATGTAGCACAGCGCTATGGTGTGACAAGGCTTGAGCAAGATCAGGCTGCTGTATGACACAATTATTTAATATGCTAAGGGTTTGTTACGGAAAATTTCTCTGTAAGCATTTGAAAATGAAGAAAAGGGTAAAATGAGTGTCTTCATAAGCTAAAACTAGCTTATGCAAGCATGAGTTGAAAATTGGTTTTTTGTAGAAACTAAATGAGTTTCTTTCGACTAGATTTTGCATAAGTAGTTTTAGCTTATGGAGCAACTTATTTTATTTTTCTATCTTAAGTTTTTGTAGGGAAGTTTATCCAAACAGATCCTAAATACGTATGAAAAGATTATTAGGATGCTTTAACTTGTAGTTTGTATAATTAGGTTGAGTCTCACAAGCGTGCTGCAGCTGCAACAGCATCTGGTAAATTCAAAGAAGAAATCATTCCAGTTTCTACAAAGGTAAGCATCAACGGCCAAAATGATCTTTCCTATTGTATTAAATATATTATACTACTAATGATATTTGTTTTCAAAGTTTGTGGACCCTAAAACTGGAGTGGAGAAGAAAATTACTGTTTCTGTTGATGATGGTATCCGGCCGAACACAAATATAGTGGATTTGGCAAAGTTGAAGCCTGCATTCCAGAAAGATGGATCCACAACAGCAGGTATTAAAGAACTATCTTTTGTTAATTTTGTTACTCTCGGGGAAATCTTCAACCTTGTGAATATATGTTTTCAATATATTTTTTTTTACAATTTCAGGGAATGCTAGCCAAATTAGTGATGGTGCAGGAGCTGTGCTCCTCATGAAGAGAAGAGTGGCTGTACAAAAGGGACTTCCTATTCTTGGAATCTTCAGGTAAACAATAACAATGACCTGCATGTATCCTATAATGTGCACACCACCTGCATTTAGCCCTGAAATACATGTTTTCTTTTATCCAAACACGATATCTCTATTATAGAAGCTGCACTTTGAACTATAAATTTGATTAATTTAACACCAAACTACAACAGAGTCTTAGAAGTCATTCAGTTCCTGAAAAGTAAACATAAACTAACAAAACAGTTATGGAGATGTCGGGATACTGTGCAATAAATACTTTCAGTTGGCATTCTGCAATCGAAGCTATTGACAAATATTTTCATATATATAAGTGGGATACCTATTGGGTAAATTTGTCTGAAAAAGTGGCTGTAATGTAGGATACTCAAAGCTGAAGCCATGTGCTTCACATTTTTTCTATAATATTATATGCTGAAAGGATATGTGAAATCAGTAACTCAAAATTTACTTGAAACCTATTCAGACATGGACATATAACTAAATCAGGTTTCTAACAGAACCCTTATTCATTTTTTTTCTATTTAAAATTTGTCAAATTGAAATTCGTCTCACAAGTGAATTTAATTTTCAGGAGTTTTGCTGCTGTTGGAGTAGATCCTGCAGTCATGGGTGTTGGCCCAGCTGCTGCCATCCCAGCCGCTGTGAAATCTGCTGGTCTTGAACTTGGCAACATTGAGTTATATGAAATCAATGAGGTAAAGGTTTTAAGAGTTGTCATTACTGACATTGTTTTTGGACAAACTTTTCTATGAACATTTTAAGTTCTACGAGAAGAAAAGGAAATAAAATGCATTGAACTCCTCATAAACTGATATCAACTTATACATCTTTCCTCTGGGAGAAGTTAAATGACAGTTTCTATAAAAGTTCCACAACATGATTTTCACTTCTGGAAGAAGGTACATTTATTTTACTCTCTGATTTTCTTCTTCTTCTAAAAGTGTTCAGAAGAAAAGTTTATTCAAATAGGGTCTTCATTACTAACTACTCTTCTTTTACATGTTTTCATAGCCAAGACACTTCAATTAATCTTGTACTAAGTGTTTATCAATATAATGGCTTTGTAGGCCTTTGCATCACAGTATGTTTATTGCTGCAAGAAATTGGGACTTGATCCCAGAAAGGTCAATGTTAATGGTGGTGCCATTGCTCTTGGACATCCTTTGGGTGCTACAGGTGATGTTGAGATGTTTTCATCAGAAATTTATCTTTCTTTTGCCCCTTATTAAATGGAAGAAGATGCCAAAATCTCCATAGAGACACATCTTTACATTACTGTAACATATTTACTCATGTATATTTCATCTTACAGCCAAAACAAGCCATCTTACACATACACTTGAACAGATAAATTCTGTTCAGCTATCATGAACCTAATGCTAACTTTGTTGGTGAACTTTCATGCTGCCATTTTGTGACAGGTGCACGATGTGTTGCAACTTTGTTGAATGAGATGAAACGCCGTGGCAGGGATTGTCGCTATGGTGTAATCTCCATGTGCATAGGTAGGTGATTTGTTCCTTTTGGCCTCTCCATCTCATTAATACAAGTCAAAAGAATTGTATATTTTGAGAAATTAGTTGTGACTGATTCATATCACTCAAAAATTTGGAGATAAATTTTGTAAATCATTTCAAGGTTAGTTGGACACAATGGAAAACTTGTTTCAGATTTTCTTGTAAGTTGACGCTAGGAACCTGGCACACGTATGGCTAGTTGTGTAGAAGTTTATCTAAACAACACCTACCTGGTTTAATCTTAGTTTTTGGAGAACCTAAATGAAATAGGTTTCTTCTTAGCTTATGAGAGAAAATTATTTCATTTTCTTTCTTATTTGCTTCTATTATTTCATGTTTGTTGGAAAAGGGAGTAGTAATGTAGCCTGCAGAATAGGTTAGCATATTTTAGGTGCAGAAATTGTGTTGTCTCAGACTAGGGGAAAAAGGCACAAGAGAATTTCTATCGAATTAAAAGGGAAATGGAAATAAGAACATGAGGAGTCAATACAACAAGTTAAAATTAGTGGCAAAACTTAGGATAAATAAACATATTAATGGTACATGCATGTGAGAGTTTAAGAGTGTTATTCCTTTCCATATAACATTATTGAAATGTGCAAAATTTCAGGTTCTGGTATGGGAGCTGCTGCTGTATTTGAAAGGGGAGACTATTGAAGATTTGTGCAAGTTTTTATGGTTAGAATAAATGAAGATCTTTGTCACAGGATACTTGTATTACTGAACACTATAGTGAAAATACATGTGTTACACGTATGTTATTTTTTTTTAATAATAATAAAAAATAATAAAATTTTAATTATTAAAATAAATATAAATATTTTTTATAATTTTATTGTAAATATTTTTTTTTTTATTTTGTAGGTAATATTTTTTTATGTAATATTAGTTTAAAAATGGTTAAATTTAAAACACGTTAGATTTAAAAAATTCACCTAAAAGTTAAAGAGTAAACGAAGAAAAGAAAAATGTATATACCAGGAAGATAGATTCTTATATATTATTTAAAAATTTGTCTATTTTGAATTCAGTTTTGATGGGAATGTCATGGCAGAGTGGAGAAGATTTGTTATAACCATTATTAGTAAATAATAAATAGCACTTTCAATTACCTGTGAAAGATTTGCATTTCTGAGTGATCAGAGAGAAATGATTTGATTTGAGGACGTAGTACATCACTAATAATGGGTTTGAATGATTTTTTTTTTAAAGAAATTAAAAGGTTTTATGACAAAAATATAGAATTGTAATGCAATTTGTCATTTTAAATATTTATTAAAACAATTTAATAAAATTGTAGTATTTCAAACTTCACCTAAAAATAATGACTATGTTTTCATCAATGTTATCCAAGTTCTATTTTTATGTTTGTTGAGATTACTTTTTTAATTAGTGTTTATGTAACGTCTCATTTAATCAACAATCATATTTAAAGGAAACGTCACGTAGGATAATATAGTAGTGCTATCTTGGAGTATAAACACTACTCCTTACAATATCCAAGGCACACAATGATGTTAAAATTAAACAAGATACAAAGTTCAACAGTAATCAAATTGAAATTTAAATGACAAGCTAATACATGAGTCATAGCCCCATAATAAAGCCCAAAACAGTAGAATCCAGCCTAGGTGGGCTATGCAGCGGAACCATCACCTCCCTGTTGGCCACGAGTGTTTCTCGTATCTGCTCACATAAATAAATTGATGATCATCGCAAAAAGAGAAAACCACACATACGGAACATACAACAAACAACAAAAGGGTAAGCTAGAGCGGAAAAAGTATTTATCATACAATTATATACTCTTACACAGTCAGATATACAGACATCATCCAATCATGTTATCACTTGTAAACAATACATTAGGACTCAGACTCGACTCATCCGGATACATATAATTTAGTCGGATTCAACGGATGCTTGCACTTGTGGTGGATTTCCCTACTCTACCAAGCTGCTCACCCCCGAGCTAAGTGTTACATTGTCTCAACCCCACACACAAGGTTAGCCCTTAATGGATTTCAGGCCTCCAGCTACTCTCACCACAAGAGTCAGTCCGCTCTATGTGAGACTAACTGACTCCTTAGAGTGTCAGGATACAACCTTACCTTGAATGCTTACCAAATTATATAGATAGGGCACCACCATGAACTCCCACTAACAGGGGTCATGGAATTACGTCCCGACCACTGAAGCACCACCATGAGGTCTCACCTAGAGGCTCATGGAATTACGTCCTAACCACATACCAATCATATTCAACCAACCAAGTACTATTTATCATGCATATAAATCTCATGCCAACCTTTATAATCAATCCTCATTCATATTCCATGTTGAATCCATTCCAACTCATCCTTCCCAATCCATGAATATAGAAGTGTATTTCATACCGACGTCATGCCACTTTGATAACCAACCATCCCATTTAAATCACATGCCAAGATCATACCAAACCTATAATTTACAACCCATGAACCATATCATTCATGCATAATCATTCTCCTCATGCTTTTAATATAACAATTCAAATCAAGCAAGTGTCAACCATCCAAGAACAGAGAAACAACAAAATATCAAAGTACCCTCGCCCAGCTCCTCGCTCAGGCTGAAGGGTCTCGTTCAGGCGAGCTCCCTTTGCCTAGGCGAGAGCTTGAGCAGAGTGGAACAGTGGCTTACGCGTTCTCTCGCTTAGGCGATGTAACATCCCATCAGGATATTACAGATTTTAATAAAATAAAAAAAATATAATAAAGACATCGCATTTATGAATAAATCCTCATTTCCCAAAACACGGGAAATTTAAAACTTTATTATTTTAATAAAGCATCCATAATCCATATTTATAAAAACTGAAAGTCTAATCAAAATAGGCCATGAGCCTTTACAATTTATTTCAATTCAAAGATAGAAAACATAAATATAAAAATCCCATGATATCCCCGCTCCGCGGCTAAGCCTCACCAGCACCACCTGCATCAACAACATCTGCTCACGTGTACCGCGTACACGATCATCGTCACACATAAGCAGATAGGGTGAGCTTAACAATTAAAGCATATAAAATCTGTATACACATATACAACATATCAATATAAACAACACAATCATCCCAAAGGACTTCCATTCTTTTAATTCTTACCACCTGGCCACAACCAGGTTATTCATGTTCTACATCTTCTAGTGATTACCCCAAGGTGACTTGTTGCCATACCTATCGGCCACAACCGATAGAGCACGTGCGAGAAACCATTGCTATGGATCATACACCGTAATGCCAGGTGGAGTTCCCAAATACGAACATAGTTTGTAACGTCCCAAGACTACCAAACTCGTCAACTATCTGGTGAGGAGGGCAATCCATCTAGACCCAACCGTACTGGCCACAACCAGCACACTCACATCGACAACACTCGCCAACCCGAGCTCAACTCAAGGGTTCCTTGTGTTCATTTGCCATCCCGAGCTCAACTCGAGGGATGCCATTCTGAGCTCAACTCGAGGAATGCTACGTGCTTAACCCCTATCCCGAGCTCAACTCAAGGGATACGTTCCGAGCTCAACTCAAGGAACACCAGCAATCCCACCTTTGAAGCACCACCAAAAGCCTTGTAGATCACGCACATAGAATCCAACATCTCAAGGCTGCAGCATCAAAATCGCCCAGCGGGGGACACATACCGTCGGGCGCAACTGCTTCCAAACCGCCTAGCGGGAGACACGTACCGCCAGGCGCCTAGCGCCTCTACAACTCTGTCGCTGCACCTACCGCCTGGCGGAGATAACCTTACCTCCAGGCGCCAAGCTTTCCCAGCCTCCCTTTGTTTTGCATCTATCGCCTAGCGGAACGCTCTATGCCGCCAGGTTCCATACGTACAATTTGTGCTCTGAATTCAAGTTATCGCCTGGCGATTAATATTCCCACTGCCAAGCGTCATATCAGTAGATTATAGACCTATGAGACTGGTTTAAGTTCTGGCTCACCTCCCCAGACCCTCCCTCACGGTTTCATTCAATCCAATGTTATTGACTTGTCTTATTCGCATCAAGATTGTCTACACTGATCTAGCATCAGTAGCATTTCCGATCAAAGAGTTTCTAAATTCCATTAGATTTGAATGATCATCAAGATGACTATTTCTCCCCAAGTTCATCATATGTCTTTCCCTCAATTAAATCATTGCTACTTGTCATAGGACTGAACCACTGCCAATGTCTACTCCAATTCCTCATGGTCAGACTTGCCTCAACATTTTAATCCTTTCAAAGGTCTAACAAGCTTACTTGAATTCTAACAAGCTTTCAAATTATTTATCATGCAATTACTCTAATCACACGACTTATCGAGTAAAACTCCCCTAAACTGGAACCCTTGCTTCAACTTGACTAAAGCTTTGATCCTTTCTTCCTTAGCACAACAATAGCTTTGCCTTTGCCCTTCTGTTCCTCTTAGCTATTTGTCTCACTCACTAATGTAGTGTTTTCTCTCAGAATACTCTGCTATACGAAAACCTCAAATGACAACCCAACCAGAAACCTTTCTCTCCCCTTAATTGGTCACTTTAACTTGGTTCTTAATGAAGATTAATAGCCAAAACGAAAAAGTATCATTATTTCCACTTAATGCTCATTGAATTAGTGTTTTTGGATGGCTTTCCAGCCCCTTGTTGGCTGCCCAAGGATTTCCTTTAACCTTTCCAATTCTATCCAAAACTAACATTAGTAAAAAAATAAAGTTTGATTTGGTTTCTCCCAAGATTTGAACCTTTAAACATGCTAATGCCATGTCAATGCCAAACCATCATGCCAAATCATATTTCTTGTTAACTAATATAATTTAGATATTATCTCATATGAAACATGATCAAATATATTATTAAAACAATAATAATTAAATAACACATAAATGACATACACAGGACTTGAACCCAAGTCCTCTCACATAATTAAAGTACTCTCAACCATTTGAGCTAGTACTTTTTCATGTCACACCAATCAAAATTTAATACCATAAAGGCTCTTTCTACCCGCATTTATTAATTAAATTCCACGGGTCTTACGGGTGAGACATCCTCGCCTGAGCGAGATAGACTCCAGCTCAAAATAGAAGCTCGTCGCCTGAGCGACATCTTGCGCAACCAACATGGGCGAGTTGCTGCAGATCTCGCCTAGGCGAGATACACTCGCTTGGGCGAGAAAACCAGAACCCTCCATTGTTTCACGTAGGCCAACAATAATATTCCATCGAAGTAAAATACAAATTTCATTCAAGACATTACATACACCATGCATACATCAGAAACACTAAAGAAGCCTAAAAATAGTAAAGAATCGATTTAAACCTAGTAACCCTAGCTTCCCTTACCTGGAATTAGCTGGTATAGGACATCGATACCAATCACGAAGCACAACAGCTCTAAGAATAGGCTTAGAAGCTGGAAAAATAGCGGAACAGATCTTAAGATTAGCTCACTACAAAACCCTAACTGGGAAAACACGAAAATATGCCAAGGAAGAAGTGGTATGGGATGAAGAGTAACTCACGCTGAGCAGGAATGAGCTTGAGCGAACTTGACAGAGGCTAGGAAATCAAACCCTAATAGAGCACAGTTTTTGGAAGAGAAGAGAAGGGTAAGGCGGCTGTTTTCTGAAAGTGAGAAAAGTGAGTGGGGTTAGGGTAGTTTAGGGGTTTAAACTCCCTGTGGGCCTGTCCTAGGCCCAACTGGTTTGGGGCAGCCCCTTTAAAGTAAGGGCATAAAATAAGTGGGCCTTACATTCTCCCCAACAACAAAAAATTTTGACCTCTAATATAAAGACTTACTAGGTAAACAGATGTGGATGTGACTTCCTCATATCCTCTTCTAATTCCCAAGTAGAGTCACCTGTCCTCCGATCCCAGATGACTTGATAAGATGAACTGGTTTTTCTCGGCGTTCCTCTACTCGACTATCCTCTAAAGCAATGGGTGGTACTTCCATAGTGAGATCTTCCCTGATCTGTACATCCTCGATCTCTAATACATGAGATGGATCAAACACATACTTCCTCAGCTGTGACACATGGAACACCGGATGGAGATTTGCCAAGTGAGGAGGCAAGCAATCTCATAAGCCACCGGCCCTATCCTCCTCGATATCAGATAAAGACCAAGAAACTTAGGAGAAAGCTTCCTTGAGCGGAGAACCCTTCCCATACTAGTGGTTCAGGTCACTCTCAAGAATACGTGATCTCTAGTCGCGAATTCCAAAGGTCTCCTCCTGCGGTCTGCATAAGCCTTCTGCCTACTTTGAGAGGCCTACAACCTATCCCTCACCATCCTCACTTTCTCAGTGGTCTGCTCTAATAACTCTGGCCCAACCAACACTGCCTCCCCATCCTAATACCAACATAATGGGGTCCTACACTTCCTACCATAAAGAGCTTCATATGGCGCCATGCCAATGCTCGCATGGAAACTGTTGTTGTAAGTACATTCTATCAAAGGTAAGACTTCATCCCATGCACCCAAATGGTCCAGTATGCATGTTCGCAACAAGTCCTCAAGTGATTGGATCGTTCTCTCAGACGGACTATCTGTCTAAGGATGATAGGCTGAACTCATAGTTAGCTTGCTACCCATAACACTCTACAAGGTCTGCTAAAACCTCGATGTGAATCGCGAATCCCTGTCTGAAACTATGCTCGAAGGTACTCTATGCAGCCTCACAATCTCCTTAATGTACAGCTAGGCCAACTTGGCCATAGACATCCTCAAGTTCATCACCAAGAAATGAGCACTCTTGGTTAGTCGGTCCACTTTAACCCAGATGGTGTCATGCTCCCTAAAAGTTCGTGGCAAATGGGTCACAAAATCCATGGAGATGCTATCCCATTTCCACACTGGTATCTCCAGAGGCTGTAGGTTTCCACCGGGTCTCTGATGCTCCACTTTTTCCTTCTGATAGGTCAAACAAGTAGACACGAATTGTGCCACATCCTTCTTCATCCCCTGTCACCAGAAAGTTTCTTTGAGGTCCTGATACATTTTAGTCATATCAGGATGCATGCTAAGACGACTCTTGTACTTTTCCTTGAGGATTAGCCTTTTCACCTCAACATCATCAGGCACACACACCCTGCCCTGGAACCTCAGAATTCCATCACTACCCAAAACAAAGTCCTTCGCTTCATCTAACCCAAGCTGTTCTCTCACCCTAATCAAGCTTGCATCTAACAACTATCTCTCCCTAACAGAGCCCAAGAAATCACTAGATATAGTCAAGGTACTACACCTAATGAACTCGGATCCCAACTCCACCTACAACTTCATATCTCTGAACTGCTCTAGTAGCTCCACCTCTTTTATCATAAGATGCGCAATATGCACAATCTTTCTACTCAGGGCATCTACTACTACATTTGCCTTGCCCGGGTGATATACTAGCTCAAAGTCATAACCTTTCAAGAATTCCATCCACCTTCTTTGTCTCATGTTCAGCTCTTTCTGATCGAATAGATATTTGAGGCTCTTGTGGTCACTGAATACACGGAACTGAGCACCATAAAGATAGTGCATCCAAATCTTCAAGGCAAATACTATAGCCACCAATTCTAGATCATGAGTGGGGTAGTTTCTCTCATGCACCTTAAGTTGCCTCAAAGCATATGTCACCGCCTTCTTCTCTTGCATTAGTACACAACCAAGCCCTAAGTGAGAGGCATCACAATAAACCTCGAAGGGTTTTCCAACATCGGGAATCACCAGGATTGGGGCACTCGTCAACCTTCCCTTGAGTTCTTGGAAACTTTCCTCACACTTGTCTGTCCAAGTGAAAGGTTGGTCCTTCCGGGTGAGCTATGTCAGAGGTGCGACTATCTTGGAGAATCCCTCTATGAATCTCCTATTGTAGCCAGCTAAACCCAGGAAACTTCTGATCTCGGTTGCTGACAAGGGACTTTCCCACTTAACCACCACGTCAACTTTTGCTGGATCCACTGTAATCCCCTGTGCAGATATCACATGGCCCAAGAATTGTACCTTGTCCATCCAAAACTCGCACTTGGACAGTTTGGCATACAATTGCTTCTTCCTCAGAATACTAAGCACCAACCTCAAATGTTCTGCATGTTCCTCCCGAGTCCTGGAGTAAATAAGTATATCGTCTATAAAGACTACGACGAACTTATCTAAGAATGGCCAAAATATTCGGTTCATGTAGTCCATAAACACCGCTGGAGCATTGGTCACACCAAAAGGCATAACCACATACTCGTAGTGTCCATATCGAGATCGGAAGGAAGTCTTCTGTACATCATCCGCCTTCACTAAAATCTGATAGTATCCCGACCGCAAATCTATCTTTGAGAAAACCGATGATCCATGCAGCTGATCCATCAGGTCGTCTATTCTCGGGAGAGGATATTTATTCTTGATCATCATCTTGTTCAGCTGTCTGTAGTCCACACACAGACGTGAACTTCTATCCTTCTTCTTTACCAACAACATTGGTGCTCCCCAAGGCGAAGTACTGGGTCGAATGAATTTTTTCCCCAAGGCGAAGTACTGGGTCGGATGAACTATGCTCCTCTATTTGGTTCTTGAGCTCTACTAACTCCGCCAGAGCCATACGGTATGGGGCCATCGACACCGGACCGATTCCAGGCACTAGGTCAATAGAAAACTCCACCTCTCTATTAAGAGGAAACCCTGACACCTCATCTGGAAACACATCCTCAAACTTATGCACGACTGGTATCACTGATGTCCCTCTCCTTTCTCTACCTCTATATGAGTGAAAATTATGAAACACTGTGCGCCACATTAAATCTCCTTCATGACTCCTTGAGATGACAACAACTCGGGCTCCTCCAAGTTGGGGAGCTACAACGTTTTCTCTCGACTGTCTATAAGAATGCAATTGGCAGAGAGTCAATCCATCCCCAAGATTACCTCCAACTCTTGTAGAGATAGGCATATCAGATTCACCTTTCATTTGCGCCTTTCCACCTCCACTGGACATCTAGCACACAAGGACGATGTCCTGACCAAACTCGATGTCGGAGTAGACACTACAAGTTCACACTGCAACTCACACACCAGCAGACCCAACTTTCTCACACATACATCTGACACAAAGGAGTGTGTCGCTCCAGAATCATATAGCACACAAAAAGCTTTTCCAGCTATCATACAATCACCTATAACAAGGTTACCTGAACCTGCAGCCTCTACTCCTGTCATGGCGTAAACCCTGCCCGTCGCCTGAGGCCTGTTGCCTTTGTTCCTCTACTGGTGCTGGGTAGGAGTCTGTACTGGAGGCCGTACCACTACTGTAGTAAGGGAGGGAATATCTTTGCCAAAGTGGTCTTACTTGCCACAGTTGTTGCACCTGCGATAACCCTCCATGCGTGGGCAAACGTTCCTCAGATGAGGGCCTCCACATATGAAACACTATACTCGGCCCTATTGGGGAGGAAAGCTCCTAGACCCCTGGGGCTGATGGTGGGGTCTATCATATGGTCTCCTCCGCTCCTCATGTCTCAGTTTGAACCCAGATGGTCCACCAATCCTCTGTGGTTGTTGTGGTAGGCGCTGGCCTTCTACCTCATTCTTCATTTTCTCCATCACTCTGGCCTTCTCCACCAGGGCAGCAAAATCCTTGATGGATAATGGGGCCACTATCAAATGGATATCGTCGCGGAGGCCATTCTCGAACTTGCGACATCTCCACTCTTCATCAAGCGGCACAGTGTAGAAACGAGTGAGGTGCTTGAATTTCTCAGTGTATTCTGCCACTATCTTCCCTCCCTAAATCAATTGGAGGAATTCCACCTCCTTGGCATATCGGACGCTATCCGGGAAGTACTTAGAAAGGATTCTCCCTCTAAAGGTCTCCCAAGTAACCGATTCCTCCCTTTCTTCTAGGATGGATTTCATGCTTATCCACCAATGCTCTGCCTCACCGGTGAGCATGTATACCGCAATGCCAACCGGTTCTCTGCCGGACACATCTTCGCATCGAAGATCCTCTCTATATCCTTCAGCCATTGGTTTACGGCATCAGGACTAGTCTTGCCATCGAATTTCACTAGGTGGTGCTTCAGAAAGTCCTCTAGACTCCACTCCCTGACCGTAGGTCGTGGCTCAGGACCAAATACAGGTGCAACTGTCTTGTTCTCCTCCAGCTGGCGGAGGACATCTATATGCTGCCGGTGGGCATCCTCAATAGCTACCCTCACAGCCTCTATCTGCTGCATCACCAGCTATTGCTGCTCAAGCGATGCTGCCTGTCGCTGCATTTATGCTTCGTGTTGCTGCATCATAACTGTACTTTGTTGGGTCATCGTTGCCACCATGGCTTCTATTGCTCTGGCGATATCCGGTACATCGCCTTGAGAAGATTGGGAGTCCCTACGAGGAGGTGCCATAATCACTGGCACATAGAAAACCATTTGTCAGATTGATAAGATAAGAAACTTTAGCTGAGGACACTAGAAGGACACCACAAAAGCTAAGCGGACACCCAAGTCCACAGACCTAAGGAATGACCGCTCTAATACCTTAAATGTAACGTCTCATTTAATCAACAATCCTAATTAAAGGAAACGTCACGCAGGATAACATAGTAGTGCGGTCTTGGAGCATAAACACTACTCCTTACAATATCCAAGACACACAACGATGCCAAAACTAAACAAGATACAAAGTTCAACAATAATCAAATTGAAATTTAAAGGACAAGCTAATACATGGGCCATAGCCCCACAATAAAGCCCAAAGCAGTAGAATCCAGCCTAGGTGGGCCACGAGTGTTTCTCACATCTGCTCACATCAATAAATTGATGATCATCGCAAAAAGAGAAAACCACACATACGGAACATACAACAAACAACAAAAGGGTAAGCTAGAGCGGAAAACATATTTATCATACAATTATATAATCTTACACAGTCAGATATACACACATCATCCAATCATGTTATGACTTGCAAAGAATACACTAGGACTTAGACTCAACTCATCCGGATACATATAATTTAGTCGGATTTAGCGGATGTTTGCACTTGTGGTGGATTTTCCTGCTCTACCGAGCTGCTCATCCCCGAGCTAAGTGTTACATTGTCTCAACCCCCACACACAAGGTTAGCCCTTAATGGATTTCAGGCCTCCAACTACTCTAACCACAAGAGTCAGTCCGCTCTATGTGAGACTAACTGACTCTTTAGAGTGTCAGGATGCAACCTTACCTTGAATCCTTACCAAATTATATAGATGGGGCACCACCATGAACTCCCACTAACAGGGGTCATGGAATTACGTCCCAACCACTGAAGCACCACCATGAGGTCTCACCTAGAGGCTCATGGAATTACGTCCTAACCACATACCAATCATATTCAACCAACCAAGTAATATTTATCATGCATATAAATCTCATGCCAACCTTTATAATCAATCCTCATTCATATTCCATGTTGAATCCATTCCAACTCATCCTTCCCAATCCATGAATATAGAAGTGTATTTCATACCGACCCCATGCCACTTTGATAACCAACCATCCCATTTAAATCACATGCCAAGATCGTACCAAACCTATCATTTACAACCCATGAACCATATCATTCATGCATAATCATTCTCCTCATGCTTTTAATATAACAATTCAAATCAAGCAAGTGCCAACCATCCAAGAACAGAGAAACAGTAAAATATCAAAGTACGCTCGCCCAACTCCTCGCTTAGGTTGAAGGGTCTCGCCCAGGTGATAGGGACTCTCGCTCAGGTGAGCTCCCTTCGCCTAGGCAAGAGCTCGAGCAGGGTGGAACAGTGGCTTATGCGTTCTCTCGCTTAGGCAAGACTTCCTCGCCTGAGCGAGATAGACTCTCGCTCAAAACAGGAGCCTGTCGCCTAAGCGATAGCTCGCATAACCAACATAGGCGAGTTGTTGTAGATCTCGCCTAGGGGAGATACACTCGCTTAGGCGAGAAAACCAGAACCCTCCACTGTTTCACGCAGACCAACAGTAATATTCCATCAGAGTAAAATACAAATTTCATTCAAGACATCACATACACTAGGCATACATCAGAAACACTAAATAAGCCCAAAAATAGTAAATAATCGATTTAAACCCAGTAACCCTAGCTTCCCAGGACCTCGACACCAACCACGGAGCATAGCAGCTCTAGGAATAGGCTTAGAAGTTGGAAAAATAGCGAAATAGATCTTAAGATGAGCTCACTACAAAACCCTAACTTGGAAAACACGAAAAATATGCCAAGGAAGAAGTGGTATGGGATGAAGAGTAACTCACGCTGAGCAGGAATGAGCTTGAGCGAACTTGATAGAGACTAGGAAATCAAACCCTAGCAAAGCACATTTTTTGGAAGAGAAGAGAAGGGCAAGGCGGTTGTTTTATGAAAGTGAGAAGAGTGAGTGGGGTTAGGGTAGTTTAGGGGTTTGGACTCCCTATAGGCCTATCCTAGGCCCAACTGATTTGGGGCAGCCCTTTAAAATAAGGGCGTAAAATAAGTGGATCTTACAACTTAAGTAGACTGTAATTAGAGAAACATTCAACAAACATTGATTGCAATTGTTTTGGAAAATATTAACCCACAAAATTAAGTAGATATTAATTGAAAAGTTATCCAAAAACCTACCATTATTTTAAATGTAATTGATATAAATAACAAATAACCTAAGTCAATAATCATTTAAAAAAATATTTATTAATAAAAAATGTTAAAAAATAACTTTTATCAATGTCCAAAGAAAGTCATAACTTACATCATCCTAAAATAAATATTATTATTGTCGTTAAAATTAATTCTTGATGAGCTTAACTAAAACATAATATTGCCTGCTTTTACAAAGAAAACTTTAATTAATATTAATAAAAAAATCATTTCGAACTAAGTTAATAAAATAATAACTTTGATTAACATCAATTAACATTTATTAAGCTCGACTTTACACTAAAAAAAGTAAATTTTAACATGTGTTTATTGTTGAAGGTTATAATTATTTTGGGAAAATTATTTTGTAGACAATATGATAATACCATGAATTATTTATATTTAGTTGTTCTCTTTGGTTTAATGGTGTTTTTGAATTCCGGAAAAATCATATTTCTTCTAGATAAACCTCATTACAACATTTAAAAGATCTTTTAATCTAACTAGACATGTCAAAGTGAGCTAACCTGGCTTAAATGGGTTAGCTCACCACGAGTCGGGTTAAAAATGAGTGAGTTCAACCCGGCTCACCTTATGGTGAGTGAGAAATTTTGCAACCCGGGTCAACCCACCAAGGGTTGGTGGGTTAAGTGGGTTGACTCACCAACCCACATAAAAAAGAAAAATAATTATTTATTTATTTAATTTTAAGTATTCAAATATTTAAATAATTTTTAAAACAACACATGAGATGAAAATCACAATAAAAATCAAGAACGAATGTCTTCATCATGCTCATCAACAATATATGATGAATTATTTCCAAGAAAGTGTCAATACAGTCCAAGAAAACATGACTAACATTACATAGTTTCTATCATGCTATTCAACAAAATATAAATGAAAAAACTACAAATTTTTGTCATGCTAATTTAGAAAATTTTATTCATAAGACGGTTGTTTGAGTAATTTAGTATAAAAATAATAGTTAAAGATTAAAGTATCAATATATATAACTTGATAATCAAATTAATTAAACATTCAAACTATTCAAATATTATTGAGCAATATTCTAGCATTTTAAAATATGAAATTGTGAACCAATATAATTAGGAGTAGTAAATAATTATAATAAAAAATTAAAAAAATTGTAAAAAAATGTTGATGGGTCAACCCACCTTCAAAACGGCTCGAACCCGTTTAACCCGTGGGTTAAGTGAGCCAAGTTCAATTCAACCCACTTTTGAAAATAATGATTTTTTCTCAACCCAATCCGACTTGAACCTGTGGTGAGCCAAGTTGGCTCACTGGTTGGAACTCATTTTGACATCTTTAAATCTAACCAAATGGTTTTATAACATGTTGATGATGAGTGATCATTTATAAACACTTGTGTGCAGAGTGAAGAACTAATTTTTGAGAGCTTTTTTGGTTCAAGAGTTTGGTTATTGTCTCTTATACTCAGTGGCGGATCTTGACCAACATTGTTGGGGGTGCCCAAATAATACATCCAAAATTTATACATTTTATTATTGTCACTAACACAATAAAAAATGAAGTATAAGAAGAAAATTGAGAGACATAAATACCAAAAATGATTTATCAATATACCTATTTAAATAATCTATTCTTTTATTCTTCATCAATATACCTATTTAAAAAAAATACTAAAAAATGATTTATCATAATCTAATAAAAAATTGAGAGACATAAATACCAAAAGAAAATTCGATGATAATCAAACCACACTTAAAATTCAATTATAAAAAACACACAGTACAATCATTTTTCTTCTATGTTGATAAAATAAAAAAATAATATAAAAGAGGCTCATTAAATAAATTATTAAACTAATATTTCACTATCAAGTGAGACAAAAGAGAATTACCTTCTTCTTTATTTCTTCGAGGATGGAAGAGAACAGTTAAGAGATGAAAGCAAAAATAATTGATCTTTTCTCTTCCGAAAGAAAAGAAAATAGGTAAGAATGGAAGATGAGAACAATTTGTAAGAAATTCAAGGCATAGACATATAAAAGAGGCTCATTAAATAAATTATTGAATTAATATTTCACTATCAAGTGAGACGAAAGAATTATCTTCTTCTTTTCTTCCTCGAGGATGGAAGAGAATAAAGGAGAGATAAGAGAAAAAATAATAGATCTTTTTCTTTTCAGAAACAAAAGAAAACAGATGAGAATTAAATATGAGAACAATTTATGAAAAACACAATCTATAATGAAAACAAATAATAAAAAAATATCTTGATAAATCTTTTTAATCTTTATTCTTTATTATATTTAATTTTATATTTTATTATTTATTAGTATTAATTATTATGTTTATAAAAGAAATAAAATATTTGATTTAATATTTATAACAAAATAAAATCAAAACACCTAATATTTATAATAAAAAAAATTAAAATATCTATTGTAAAAGAAATTTCAAAATTTTTTTTTGGGGGGGGGGGGAAGGCCCCTCCCTGCACCCATAATCATCCGCCGCTGCTTATACTATTTTTAGGATTGAAGTGATTAAATAGAATCATATCATTATATCTTAAGTTTTAAAGCTACGCGTGGGGAAGGTATTAGCACCCCATAGCGTCTGTCCTAAGACGGTACCTTTAATTAAATGTGCAAAAGTTATGTGGTCTTTTTCAAAATATTTATTTCCCCCCAAAAAATACAAAAGGATGTACAAAAGAAAAAAAAATGGTTGTTTAGGGCCCTACAAGGATTAATCCTCGCTCCTACGTATCTCCATCTACAATGTGGAGAATCAAGATTACGTAGTTCTTTGATGAAAAAAACTATTCGGAAAACTATTTGGAAAATGATTTGTTTTTTTTTTAAATTTTGAAAACCTTTTTATTTAAATTTTTAGTATTTGGAATTATTTTAAAATTAGTGTCACAAGATGCGAGCAGCCGGACAAACACTGAAAATATTTTTTTAATCTTTTCAATTTTTAATTTTTCTTCATTTATTTGAAAGTGGATTTAGATGTCATTGCGATGCGATGTGAGCAACCAAAAACAAAGAAAACTATTTTTTACTTTTAGATCTTTATATATGTTTTAGAAGAAAAAAAATGAAATTTTAAAATAGGTGTCCGCGACGCAAGCGGCCGGACAAACACTAAAGAAATGTGCACAAATATTTTTTATGATAAAAAAATAATGAAAATTGGAAAATATAAATCAAAAGATGAAAGAAGCTGAAATGACGTGTTAGTTTTGAAATGGTGAGTTTAGCCAAGAAGGGGGGGGGGTTGAATTGGCTTTATAAAATTCTTTCAAAAGCTTAAACTTTTTTTCAATTGAATCTAATGGACTGGAAAATTTGGATGTAAATGCAGCAGACCAGAAAACTTATTTTTGGTGCAGTGGTAGTTTTAAGTGAAATCTATGTGTTAAATTTGTCAATTTAGTTGACTAAAAATTTTAGATTTCACGAAATTCACATCAGACCAATTTGAATCAAATATATGTGTTGTTTTGTGAGATTTAGTAGATTGAAACAGTTCCAGAACACAAATTATGCAGATTTTGACACTTTAAATGAAATCTGTGTTGAAATTGCAAATTTAGCTGATTCTGGTAGTTTTCAAATTATGCAGATTTTTGTCATTTTAAATGCAGCACACACATGATCTAATAAGATTAACAAGCCAAACAGATATCAACATATATTCTTCATGTCAAGAACATCTAATTCAGTTCTAAGCTTATTAAATCTATCACGTGCAAGTGGTTTAGTGAATAGATCCGCCAATTGATTTTCAGTTTTCACAAACATGATTTCAATATCACCTTTTTGAATATGATCTCTTATGAAATGGTGCCTGATTTCAATGTGTTTAGTTCTAGAATGTTGGATTGGATTCTTAGTTAGGTTGATTGCACTTGTATTATCACAATAAAAAGGTACCTTCTCTAGCTTTACACCATAATCCATAAGTTGATGCTTCAACCATATGCTTTGAGCACATGCATGTCCAGCTGCTATGTACTCAGCCTCAGTTGTAGAGAGTGCTACACAAGCTTGCTTCTTGCTATTCCATGAGATTAGGTTTGATCCAAGTAGATGACATGTGCCACTTGTGCTTTTCTTATCCAATTTGCACCCTGCATAGTCAGAATCTGAAAAACCACTAAGAGCAATGTTATATTCATTAGGATACCATATTCCAACATTAGTTGTCCCTTTCAGATACTTGAGAATTCGTTTTGCAGCTTTGAAGTGCGATTCCTTTGGATTGGATTGAAACCTAACACACAAGCAAACACCAAATTGTATATCTGGCCTACTAGCAGTTAGATATAGCAAGGAACCAATTAACCCTCTATATTTGGTTGAATCAACTTGGTTTCCAGCCTCATCTGCATCCATAAGGCAGTGTGTAGCAATTGGAGTGGCAGCCTCTTTGCAATCCTCCATTTTGAACTTTTTCAGTAGGTCAAAACAGTATTTTGACAGACTTAAAAAATGTCCCATGCTTGAGTTGCTTCACTTGCAGCCCTAGGAAGTAGGTTAGCTCTCTTATCATAGACATCTCAAATTCTCCCTGCATAGCTGCAACAAACTCTTCACACATGGAGTTATTATTTGATCCAAAGATTATATCATCTACATATACTTGAACAAGTATTACATCACTTGCATGCTTTCTAATGAAAAGTGTTTTATCAACAACACCTCTAGCATATCCTTTAGATAAAAGAAAGTTGCTTAACCTCTCATACCACTGTCGTGGTGCTTGTTTCAAACCATATAAAGCCTTTTTCAATTTGAAAACATGATTAGGATAGAGGTGATCTTCAAAGCCAGGGGGTTGTGATACATAAACTTCTTCATTTAAGAAACCATTCAAGAATGCACTTTTCACATCCATTTGAGAAAGTTTGAAACTACACATGCATGCATATGCTAACAATAACCTCACAACTACTAACCTAGCCACAGGTGCATATGTTTCATCAAAATCAATGCCTTCCTCTTGATTATAACCTTTAGTACCTAGCCTAGCCTTATTCCTAACTATATTACCATTTTCATCCATTTTATTCCTAAACACCCATTTAGTACCAATCACATTCATTGCATCAGTTTTAGGAATAAGAGACCACACATCATTTCTAGTGAATTGATTAAGTTTATCTTGCATAACAACAACCCAATTACTATCACACAATGCATCATTCACATTCTTAGGTTCAATTTGAGAAACAAATGCAATATGTTGAAAGAATGCAAGCTTGCGTCTAGTGGATACTCCCTATTCTATATCACCAATTATGTTGTCCTTTGATAGTCCTTTGGGTTCAATCCACTCCTTGGGTAAGTTGTTGTCTGCAGCTTTTTCAGTCGACTGAATTTCCTTTTCAGCTGACTGATTTCTTGCAACAGTTTCCAATTCTGCAGCAGATTTCTTTTCTTGTGCTATTTCTTCTTCATCTGCAATCTTAGGATCATGCTCTTGCAATTTTGGGTTAGTTTCATCAAATACAACATGCATAGACTCTTCAACAGTCATCAATCTCTTATTATAGACTCTATATGCATGACTTTGTGTAGCATAGCCTAGAAAAACACCTTCATCCGCTTTTGCATCAAACTTGCCAAGACTTTCTTTTCCATTGTTTAAAATGAAACACTTACATCCAAATACTTTTAGGTGACTTAAAACAGGCCTCCTCCCTTTGAAAAATTCATAGGGTGTTTTCTTCAAAATTAGCCTAATCAACACTCTATTTAAAACATAGCAAGCAGTGTTGACTGCATCAGCCCAAAAGTACTTAGGTAGTGAATTCTCATTTAACATAGTTCTAGCTAGTTCCTCAAGTGATCTGTTTTTCCTTTCAACAACACCATTTTGTTGTGGGGTTCTTGGTGCAGAAAAATTATGTTTAATGCCATGCTTTTCATAAAAGTGTTCAAACTTTTCATTTTGAAATTTCCCACCATGATCACTTCAAATGGACACTATCTTGGAACTCTTTTCATTTTCAAGCAACTTAGCAAGTCTTTTAAAAGCATAAAAGATGTCATTTTTGGCAGCTAAGAACAAAGTCCATGTGTACCTAGATAAATCATCTACTATGACTAATGCATAAAGATTGCCACAAAGTCTCATGGTTCGAGATGGGCCAAATAGATCCATATGAAGCATCTCTAAAGGTATTTCAGTTGAAACAACATTTTTGGGTTTGAAAGAGACCTTGGTTTGTTTTCCTTTTTGACATGCTTCACACACTCTATCCTTCTCAAACTTGAGTTTTGGTAGTCCTTCAACCAACTGTTTTCTGTTTAGCCGATTAAAATGCTGCATATGTATGTGACAAAGTCTCTTATGCCATAACCAAGTGTCATCCTCTTTTGTAAGCAAACAATGGATGATAAATGATGCATGATGCAGATCAAGTATATATATATATATATATATTGTTGACTCTCTTTCCTATCAAAACAATATTACCATGTGCATCATATATCAAGCAATTATTTGATTCAAACATCACTTTAAAGCCTTTGTTACATAATTGACCTATGACTTCATTTCCAAGGATTCTTCCTTTGTTGTTGTCTCCATAGGTTACAAATCCTTCTTCTTTCAATTCCAACTTTGCAAATTTGGTCTTATCTCCTGTCATATGCCTTGAGCAGCCACTAT
>Ga0214545_1003861_pt1 | contig 28344 bp, 20 predicted proteins | sample CNSS4metaG_FD_160064 | JGI IMG/M metagenome (GOLD analysis project Ga0214545, IMG submission 160064) | Root nodule microbial communities from cowpea collected in UCLA plant growth center, Los Angeles, California, USA - CNSS4 | ecosystem: Host-associated > Plants > Roots > Nodule | place: USA... | reverse complement strand
TGATACCAACCATCTCATTTAAATCACATGCCAAGTTCATACCAAACCCATCATCCACAATCCATGAATCACATCACTCATGCATAATCATTTATCACATGCTTTTAATATAATAATTAGATTCAAGCCAGTAATAACCATTCAAGATCAGAGAAACAACCAAACTACATCGATATTGCGATAAAAATGGCTCTCACTACAGAGCTCTGATTCAAGATCGAACTGGTCAAAGTCAAAAGCTATGTGTTAAAGATCAGGTGTTAAAATATCAACTCGATCGAACGGTTAACGAAGTAGTAAATTTCATTTTACGAAAAGTGTGCAGTGTTGTCAACAACACAAATTTAGTGACCTTGCGATAAAAACTGCTCTCACTACAGAGCTCTGATTAAAGATCCGATCGGTCAAAGTCAAGAATTATGTGTTAAGGATCAGCTGTTAAAATTTCAGCTCGAGCCAACGGTTAACGTAGTAGAAATCTTCATTTTACGAAAAGTGTGTAGTGTAGAAAAAGAGTAGCGCCCATCAATCAAACATACTTGCACACCATACATTTTTATTCGACCAACAACCTCATTCAAGCATCACAACCATAGAACAAACAAAAAATCGGCAAAATAATTTAAAAACATAAACCCTAGCTTCCCTTACCTAGAAAGAGCTAGCCAAAAGACTTGGATACCCAAACAGTGAGCACCACAACTTTAGGAACAACTTACTACGGGAAAAAAATGGTAGAACAGAGGAAAACAAGGTTACCAAGAGGGACCCTTGCTGGAACCAAGACAACAATGCTAGAAAAAAAAAGAAAGTACGAGATGGGGATAACTTACGTGAAGAAGGAATGAGTTCCAACTAGCTTGACCATGGTGGTACAGAGCCCTAGCAGAGTTTCTGTGGAGAGGAAAGGTAAGAGTGAGAACACTGATTTTGGCAAGTGAGTGCAAAATGAAGGACCTTGGCTGCTTTAAGGGTCTTGACACCCTATGGGCCAACCTTTAGGCCCAACTGATTAGGGTGTACCTTTAAAAATAAGGGCAGAAAATAAAGTGAGTCTTACAGGAACCAATTCTTTTAGTAGTCAAAATTTTGATAATTAATGATAGTGACTAATTTAGAAACTAATTCATTATAGTGACCCATTTAGAAATTATTTTAATTATCAATAATTTTTAGTTTATAATACTTGTGTGGTTAGTTTTACATCCTATTAGTAAGGCCAATAGTATTCTTTTCTTTCGAGTAAAAAGAACATAAATTTGATTATATAGAGACAAGCACTGCCACTGCAAAATCTATAGTTCCTCCCTATATGATACTCGATCGTGGCCATGATTGAAATTCAACATTGAGACCTAATTATTGTATTGAGCTCTAGTGATTTATAGATCAATCATAGGAGTATCTACACCTATATCTTATAAAAGTAAAACAGTTAAATTGGAACGATGATTTCTCACCAAAACTATATAAGAGATCATTACATTATCTTTAGCCTAATATTTTAGCAATGAAGAAAATGTATGAGTTTTATAATGATATGAAATTTAATTGCACTCATATTGCAAATAAGGTAATCATTATGAAGATAAATTGACTCTCTTAAGTTTAGAAAATATAATAAAGTATAAATAATATTTTTCTGACATCTGAAATTTATCTTGATTTTTTTTCGTAATAAAGTATCAATTTTTATATTTGTTTCAAACTTGTTTCATTTTTTAGAGATTCTTTTTTAACATGTTATATGGGTTTGATTTGGTACCCTCATATTTTCTAGTTTTGTTTTCTTTGAATAAATTTATACATGCGAAGGTTTCGTGCCTATCATGAATTTTTTTAAAAATGTTTAAGGTTTTTCTTAAAATATTTTTCTTCTCATTCATTTATATTTATTATGAAACTCTAAGTTGTTTGGATCAAACAAATACCATATTAAATTCTTGTCTTTATTGTTAAGTCGCATAAACAAGAAGAGTTTAGGTATTCTTGACTTTTTCTCCTTTTCTTTTCACTTTTTCCCACTTTCACCATCTTTTGTCAATGTTCTTAGTAATTTAAAACTACAATTTGCTTTTCTTTAAATTACTCTTGTCAACTACTTTTGATAACATTCTTTTTCACCTTTTTCAACAAAGCAACCATTTTGATTTCCCTATCAATTTTCATTTTCTACTATTGGTTCTTCTGAACTTGACCCAAACTAGAATTGAAGGAGCTTTTTGAATTGATCTTATACTTTTGTTATTCAACCTAAATCATGACCTTCACAAACTTTAGGATAATCATTGGTTCCTTTATGTTTAAGGTCACATTACATAAACTTTCTCGGTTACCAAACGGTGTGAATGGGAATAAAAATTGACAGTGGAGTCAAGTAAGTTACCTTTAAATTATAGGCAGGTAATATAGGTAATTGTGAAGAAGAGAATATGCTTTGAGAGAATCCACTTTAACCATGCAAAGATTTTAACCTTTTCAACCTCTTGCCCTTTGGGTAAGGATAGAGCAAAAATTTTCATTAAAAACTTGCAATTGATTGGCAAAAGATGAATGTGGCATGGAGAACAATAAGATAAGAGGACAAACCATGTTTTATTCCTCTAAGTGACACTTTTTGTGCACTAAAACCTCAACCCTTTATGAAAAACAAGAGAGAGAAATTAAATAATATAAAAGGAGACAAGGGATTTGATTTCTTCAATGTGTAGCTAGCACAAGTAATTACATTTAAGGTAGATTTAATGATCATTATATATATTTCAATAATCTCACAATACCATTAATTAGTTGTGAAATTTAACTATTACATACATATTGTGCAGTAAAATTCATCACACTGTTAACTTTTTCAATAATTTTGTGATAGTACTTGTGAGAAATAGGCAAAATTGAGATTTAAATCATAAAATGGTAAGGATTTTATATAATATTTATTTTACATATTAGATCTCATACATAATCGTAATATAGTTGGATTGATAAAATTGTCAAACAAAATTTGTAAATTCGTGTAAATTGTTGTTTTTTTTCAAATTTTTTGTTGTACTACCTGGTGAATAATTAAAATTTTATATTGTTATATGTGTTGTCAGTCACATAACCATCTCTTACCTAATTAAATTAATTATTAAATATTAATATAATTAAAATTCATTTTTTAATAAAAAAATATAATTAAAATCCACTTGCAACACACCACAACACTTTGCAATTAAAATTTAATACAATTATCATTTTCCAATTTCGCACCAACAATTTTATATAGACCCAAAGCATAATAACCTTTAGTATCTATTAATTATAACGTTAATATTTATTACTTCTCGTACAAATAAATATAATAACATTACTATTTATATTTAGGGTTTTGCTATCTAGTGTACTGAGGACATTGGTTAAGAATAATTAATATATCTTGAATTTTACAAGAGTGGATAATTAATTGTAATATTAAATGAATCTTCCACTCATCATCATAAATACAATTTTACTTTATTTAAAGAACAAAAATGCCCATAAGTGATATACATTTCTAATTAATAATTTATTTGATGCACACCTATAAAAAAATAAAAGATAATAAAATAACTATATTTTAATTGTTAAAAACTAAAATATAATTAAAAAAAAAATTAATTTGAAGGAATGAAAAAAGATATTATGAAGAAAGGGAGAAATTTTTCACATGAAATTGCAATATTTTTAGAAGAATTTGAAAAAGATTACAAATTTAAAAAAGATTTTTTTTTTGCAAAAGTTAAATACTGTAATTTTCAAACATTTCAAGCTTCTACTCATAAAGACTCTTTAAGTGTCAAAGAAATATTTTTCTTGCATTTTAGTAGAAGTCTTATAAATTTCAAAGTGTTCGTAGTGTGTCAGAGGATATTGTTTAGAAGTTCTAAATAACACTTTATCTTTATAAAATCTGTTATATAAATTTATATTATTTTAATTAATAAAATTAATTATTTCAGTTTTTAATGTAAAAATAATAAAATAAAAAATTATTAATTATACCTTAAACCGTGCCTCTAACATTATTTTTATATTTATTATTTTTTGTATAAAAATATTTATATTAATGCTATTTATAAAGAAGAGTAACAAATTGTTTCTTTTAATTTATTTTCTTTGTGTTATTTTATTTTAAATCTTTTCATATATATATATATATATATATATATATATATATATATATATATATATATATATATATATATATATATATATATATATACTAACATTAATGGTAATGGTAATCGTATTACGAAATAATCTTTGAAAACATCTAAAGCACGCAAACTTTTATTATGAAATTGATATTTGAAAAAATATTTGCACCCAATATTTTTATTCAGTGTTTGAAAATAATATATGTGTGAAAACATAAGAGTACTTATCCTGCGATGTTAAAATAAAAGATAAAATATATATTATTTGTAATATTTAATATTTAATATTGTGTTTTGTTTTTGTTTTTATATTGAGCATATAAATGTAAAGAAACACAGTCTTTCATATGTAGACATATCAGAGAATAATCAAGTTAATTAAAGTAATTTTGCATTTAAGATTGAAGGGAACGATATAAAGATAATACAAAGATGAACATTGCTCTACAATGTCCATATTCTTGTGAAATATACATAAAAGACGAAAATGAATGTAGATAACACATCTTATCGATATATATATATATATATATATATATATATATATATATATATATATATATATATATATATATATATATATATATATATATATATATTATGTCTTTAATCTTTTCTATGGTTGGGAAGATAAATCTGGTAACATTATTCACTTTATGAAACTATACCATTATATTATAATAAAATCATTAAATAGTAATTAATTTAAAAACAAAAAATTAATTATTATATTGACTAATTTAGAATATAGGTGTCAATTTGACTCATGGTCCATAGACGAGCCTTAACCCACTCTTGAATAAGCTAAACAAAAGTCTCAACCACTAAAGCCCGCTCTTAGAGTGGTTAGGATCAAGGCCAAAGTGGATTTGATTCCATTACAAGACCTTAATTAACTCTTAAATACAACAACTTCATCTTGGGTCAAAGATCGAGACAAATTGACCCAGATAGAAGGTCGAGACAGGTTAACCTGAGCAGAAGGTTAAGACGATCAGGTTGGACTTGAAAGTTGGCACAAGCGAGCCAAGTCGTAGGTTGAGATGTGTTGATCTGGGTTAAAGGTACTGGTTAGAGCAAAAGGTTGAGAACAAATCATACTAGACAAAAAGTCAAGATGGGTTGCCTCAAGCAAAAGTTTGAGACAAGTTAGCCCGAATTAAGGTCGAGACGAGGAGACCTAGGTAGAAGGTCGATATGGGCGGGTCCAACCCAGAGGTCGACGGACCAACAAAGGTAGAAGGTAAAGACAAGTCAAGTCGAGTCCAAAGGTTAAGAGGGGTGACCCGAGCCGAAGGTCGAGACTAACTGACCCAATATGAAGGTAAAGACAAATCGACCCTGGTCAAAGGTTGAGATAGGTTATTCTGGGCCCAACATTGAGACAAGTCTACTTGGGCCGAAGGTCAAGACAGGTGGACCCTAACTAAATGTGGAGACGTGACAACTCGGGCCGAAGGTTAAGATAGATTGACTTAAGACGAACATTAAGATGGGTCATTCGAAGATGAAGGTGGAGACGGGCTGGTCGGGGTCCAATGTCGAGATGGGTTGGCCCAAGCCCAATGTTAAGACGGGCTGACCCAGATACAAGGGTGAGACGGCTTGGCCTTGGTCGAAGGTCGAGACATGTTAGTCCAAGCCAAAGATCATGATAGACTTACTCAAGTTAAAGGTCAAGACAGGCCACCTTGACTAAAGGTTGAGAAAGGCCTGACTAGATTAGAGATCAAGACAGTTTGAGTCGGGCTGAAGGTCTAAGATGACTTAGTCAAGTAGAAGTTTGAGACGAATCTACCTACGCAAAAGGTTGAGATGGACCAAACCGAGCAAAAGTTGAGACATGTTGTCCCGAATCGAAGGTCGAGACAAGCTATTATAGAATGAAGGTCAAGAAGAGCTAACCTGAGATTAAGGTTAAGACAAGTCAGCCTCGACAAAAGGTTAAGATGGACTAGTTGTGGCCGAAAGTCAGAATGGAACCCATGGTGAAGGTTGAGATGGGCCAACCCTGATAAGAGGTCAAGACGAAATGATCCAAGCCTGAAGTTCATGACGAGTTGGCCTAAGGCTGAAGGTCGAGACAAACTATCTTAGCATGAAGGTCGAGACGAGTTGGCCTGACCCATAGTCGAGCGTAGACGACCCATACCATTATTTAAGCCAAGTCATCTTGAGTTCATGTTCAACCCGAGTCGGCATAGGCCATCGATCAAGACGAGTTGACTCTTGTTGAAGGTCGAGATGATCCAACCGAGGCCAAAGTTTAAGATAGATCGACCCAGGCCAAATGTTGAGATAATTCAACCTAAGCCAAAATTTGAGCAAAGTTAGCAAAAGTCGAAGGTCGATCCAAGTTGTTCAAGCTAAAGGTCGGTTTGAGTTGAAGTTTTGATTTTTATATTCATTGTTGCTTACATTTCTTAATATATTTTAAAAAATTAATATTTTTTTCATGTTTAAAAAAACACCACGGTCTAGCCCTCACCTTAGTGGTGGAGGTTGATTATGAAATTTATTAAATAAGAATTTATTTTTAAATTTTATTACATGTATTTGCTCCCTTAAATTTGTATACATCTATAAAAGAAAATTTTGGCACCCAAAAATATTTGTTGAAGTCTGCCATTATCTTGCCTACAAGACTTTTGTGAGCATTTTGGTCTTGTGGGGTTTTTGGGCCATATGGGCTCTTTTGGCTCCGATCCATATGGTTCAGGACCAAACACGATGAGTTGGACCAAATTAACATGTCTAATTTAGACAATATTTTATAAATTAAAATTATTGATATCTAAAATAGTCTTTGTTTATTAATAGAAATTTATAATTAATTTGTAAACCAAAATCTAAATTGATCTCTAACATTAATTTGTAAGATTTTAACTACTAATATTTTTCGTTCCTAAATTAGTCTTGTACGCACAGGACTGAGTATGTCCCTACAACTTTAAGGTAGAGGACCATCGACATAGATAAAAGGACAAATACATATGCCACTACTCTCGTACGGATCCATCTTTGCAAAAAGACGAGTCACAGGACAATTAAGGATAAGTAAACATATTTAGTAAAACCCTAAAATGAACTAATCCTACATAATCCAGGTCCAATAGTCTAGCCCATCGAAATAAGAAATTGATCTCATTTATTCTAATCACCCTGCTTATTGCAACAACTAACTTGAACGTCAAAATGTTTTTGTAGACACATCTCACCATGGAGGACTTTGCACTCTCATCGAAGACAGGAGGAAGTGAAGAGGATTGGTAACTTGAAAGAAAAACTGAAAATGGGACTCAAGTATTAATTTAGGAGATCTCGACCTCAGTAAAATTTTGTCCCTTAGGGTATATTTGGTCCTGTGAGAACAAGTCTCTAACATTAGGAGAGTATTTAAAATTGTATTTATTTACTTGTAACTGTTCAAGAAATAAAGTTAATTATATATGCATTCCAGCTGTAAATGTATCATTAATCTCTTCTAAATTCAAATGACGATTTTGTTGTTTTTCACACGAGTAGAACCCTTTTTTGGGATTCTTACCCTTTTATGCTCCAAGATAATTTTATTTGATATTAAGTGGATGAACAGAAACTCTATGGTAATCTAGCTCAGTGGAAGATATGCGGTTAGTACTTTTAAAACGATTATATTCATTCATAACATATATTCCATAATGGCTAGTCTTATCAGAAAAGATTTATCTATTCTTATTCTTCACCCTCATTTGCTCAACACAACACGTTATTGGCTGTGAAAACAAAAAATGTTTACTCTCTTCTATTCATCATTGACAACTGATAAACATGAAAACAACTTTTGATTAGTTTAAAGTTTACAAGAAAAGAAGGAGAAAGAAACAGAAAATATCACTACTGGTAGTGGTTAATTCCTGATGGTTTTTGCAACTCTTTTCAAAATACAAATTCCTATGTTCGAGAATCCAATTTTCAAATATATTCGGAAAGGTGATCGCATTAGCTCAAATTGGAATTTTATATTCCTTTTGCTGTTTTCTCTTTTATTGTGAAAGCAAATCCATATTCATGTCGTTGACAATATAATTAATAAATGTTTGTGATACATTATGTAGCTGTGTAAGGATCGAGTTAAATTAAATAATTTATAAATAAAAAAAGTTAACCATTTAAATCTCATTCCATAGAAATTATTATATCTCCATAATATTACTTTTAATATATTCGTTCAGCTTTTTTCTAGATTTTGTAATAAGAAAATTAATAAAGATGAGAATGGTTGGATGTAGAGAGATTTGTGTTTCATGGTTTGTTGAGCAAAATCGAATTTTTACTATATAGTTAGAGCCTTGGTGGTACTTTTAGTTTTATGTTTAAAGGTTTTGTAGTAGATTTTAACTTGTGTGAAACTATTGTTGGAGTAGCTAGAATTTCAAGAGAAGTTAATTAAATTTTGATGGCAACTTTAAGGTGGAAAATCTAGAGTGTATGGATGTGACTTCGTCCCATTGACGTGTGTCTATTAAATTTGAAATGTGATTATCTTGAATCTATTCTTTACTAGACTCAGATAAAAAGATGTGATGTGAGATTATGAGAGTTAATGAAGATTTTTACTCCTTAACTTGTTATGAAAAAAAATATTTGTGTCTATAAGTTATAGGAATTTACTATAGAATACAGGTAAATAATGTTTCTTTTCTCTGTTGAATGTAGAAGATAACAGTGCTGTATGAAATGCTCAAAATCCTTAAAGTCTAAATTAAATACATTTGTGTATTTTGTGAAAGTCTGTATATATATATATATATATATATATATATATATATATATTCAGTAAATGAAAAATCAAATCTTAAGTAAGTTAATAAAAAAAAAATTTCTAACTCCTAATTATCATCATAAGTCCTGATATAATGAATTGTATGAAGAAAATATGACTTCATTCCCTGATTTATTTAGTAGTTACACACTTACAGAACAGCCTAATAATAATTAAGAAAAAAGAAGCTATAACATTCTATATATATATATATATATATGCTCCATTTCCTGTGCTTTATGCTGCCATGTTAGGAAATAGTTTATCACTAGTCCAATTCCTGAGCCTAAGAAGCACATAAACAATCATTCCACACAAAAACCCAAGAGCAGCACTTGATCCCACAAGAGAAAATGTGGTGCAAACAAGCATCACAAAAGAATCCTCTTTGCTATTAATGTCTCTGCAGCATGTGGCTAATTCAATTCCAGCAAACAGAAGCAACACTCCCAAGATCCCCACAGGAAACTGTCTTAAAATGTGTGCCAAAGAACTTCCCAACACCAATCCCAACACCAACTTGGCACCACCAAGAATGGCCACACAACCACCACTCCTTCCACCAAACCTGTACTGTCCTGCAAGTCCTCCAGCCCCATGGCAGCATGGCATTGCACCAAACCAACTTCCAACCAGATTCATCATCCCCACACTCACTGAAATGGAAGTTGCAGAAAACTCCTTTTCTGGGAACAAATCCTTTGACAACTTGCATACAGCTATCACAGAGTTCAAAATTGACAATGGAAGTTGAGGAATTGTACCCTTCACAAACCCTTTCTTCCATGCATGCTTAGACAACTTCACCACCTCCACAGTTGAAGGTCCAAACTTTATCTCATGCACCATCTCAGGCCTCCTTGCAAATGCCAAAACAACACCCAACACAAACACTATGAAAGCAGAAGGAAGTGAGAAAACAACCCTTCTCACTCTACTCCTGTTTCTCCCATCTTCTTCAATCCTCTTTTCACACCCATGATCCTTATCACCATTCACAATCACAATAAAACACAGACACACTATTGCCAGAACCAACCCATCTAACCCTAACCAACTCCTTTCACCCAAAGCCTTGGAATTTGGCAGGTCTTGGGTTTTTCTGATGTACTTAACTGCTGTCAAAGCAAAGGACAAGCCCTGTGCTAGTTGAATTCCCCTCACAACAGATAGAGGAATCAGTGTGTACACAAGCTGCATCAGCCTTGTCACACCCAGAACCGCCAACACGGCGCCGGTTAAGATTCCGGCGGCCATGATCTCCGGCACGCCGAAGCTGGCGTCTTTTAGGGCCTCTGCGGCGATGGACTTCATGGGCTGGACAGGCATGGGAACCCCATAGATTGCACCGGTGAGGATGTTGTAGATACCTGTGAAGATCAACGTTGTGCCGAGGTTGAGGTTCCTAGAAAGTGTTAGAGATAGAACTATTGGTATGTAGGTGCCGAGGTCACCTATGGCACCGTTGAGTTCAGCCCATTTTGAACGTAAAACCAAATTGGTTTTCACTTTCTGCACGATCACTTTGGGTGAGAAACTTGTGGTTGGATTGGTTTGGGTGGTTTCTGGGTTTGAGATTGGAATTGAAGAAGGGTTTTGGTTTGCCATGAATGTTGTTTCTGAATGAGGCTCCCTTGGCTTCGAATTGTGTGTTGGCTACTGACTCTTATAAGAGTGTGTGCACCGAAATGTCAATTCCTTGAGATATGCGATTCTTGAAAAATGTAATAAAGTGGTCCAACTTTTTATTGACATTTAAAGCAATATAAATAGATAAATTTTAAAAGAATTATATAACTTGATAGTAAGAAGTTATTCTTAATATATTATTTCAGTTCTTTTATTTTAGTTGAGGTGAAGTTATATTTATTTGCATTTTATTTTTTTATTAAAAGTTATATTTAAATATATATTTGATTCTTATTTTTGTTGTTTTTATTTAATTTAATTTTTATTTTTGTTTTTTGTTTAATTATACTTTTATTTTTGTTAAATTTTGGTTAATTTGATCCTTTTCATTAATGGTGTTTATATAGTTAATGTTTTTAACAGTACATGTTATGTATCAGCTCTTGATTTTTTTTTATTTTTTTTTGTCCCTCTCAAATTAACACTAAATTTAATACCTTTTATACAAATTATATTAATATTTTTCTAAAATTAATATTTGAATTTATTATTTTTTAAATTCAATTATAAATTATTAAATTCAATTATAAATTGTATAAAATTCTTATATTTAATTGCTAAATAGAATATAATTATTTAAAATATTATAAGAATATAATTATTAAATATTTTTTTCTAATATTTATATTCTAAAATACTTTTAAAATTGATATTTAAAGATATTTTAAATATTCAAAATATTTTAGAAAAGTAAACTAAAATTTGTAAAATTAACATTTAAATATAAAATATTTTATATTTTAATATCTAGAATGCAATAAAAATATTAAATATTTTAGATTTAAATGTCAATTTTACAAATGTTAATATATATTTTTAAAATTTTAATAATTATATTTTAATAATATTTTAATAATTATATTCTATTTAACAATTGAATCTAAGAATTATATTCAATTTATAATTAAATATTATAATTTATAATTGAATTTCAAAAATAACTAATAATAATGTCAATTTTAGAAATTAAATTGTTCCATTTTAACAAAATTTGAGACTAAATTAAACAAAAATAACGAATATAGGAATTGAATTGAACAAAAATAACGAATATCGGGACTAAATTAAATAAAAAGAAATAATACAACCACAAACTGACACGTGACACTAGCATTGACACGTGGCACAATTGTGACTTGACACGTGGATTTTTTTTTTGAAACTAAAAATATTTAAAAAAATAATTTTTTTTTTAAAAAGATAAAAAAAAAGGAGCTGACACGTGGCATGTACTATTCAAAAACGTTAACTATTTAAACACCGTTAGTGAAAAGAATCAAATTGATCAAAATTTAACGAAAATGAGGACCTAATTGAACATAAAACGAAAATTAGGACCAAATTGAATAAAAACAACAAAAATAGGGACTAAATGTATATTTAAGCCTAGAAATTAAAGACAGTTGCAAGTCTACATATTTGGATAAAAATGAGTAAGGTACCGATATACAAAATATAATAGCTCGTAAATTAATTATTTTAAGATTTTCGATTTTTGGTTAGAAATAACATCATTATTTTTATATAGATTTGATTATGACTCTTTGATATCGAATCTATTATTGCAGATAGCATTAATTGTACCGTGACAGAGGTCAAGTGAGCCGGATCACAATCGAATCATGGTGTTTTGACTTATGTTACACTCTTAAGTAAAAAGAGATACGTCTTGACTAATAACTATAACTTTTGGCCTAGTGGCAAGCGCTTGTCTAATGTCACGAATTCAATTCCTTTTGCTTAGTGTTTAGTGAATACGATGTTTGCATTTTGCATTATTGTTTTCATTGCATCATGACTATGTACTTGAAAGAATTTTAATGAATGAGACATTTCAACAATCCTTAACTATGTAATATTTCATAGATAGGGAATTTCTTTGGAGTCATTATTATATTGTTTTGTGGGAGGTTTGAAGCCTGACATTAGACAAGACGTTATTGCCCAATCACCCACTTTATGAAGAAAAATATACCAGTAAACCTCGACCCTTCTCCTCCAATTTCTTGCCCATACCACAACCACAACCACTAACCACTCCTAAATCACTAAAGTCCACTAGCCTCCCTCCACTTTTACCTTCCCTAGTTACAAGCCGACCAATATAAAAAAAATTAACCCTACTAAGATGGAACTAAGATGGGATAAAGGTCTCTGTTTCATGTGTGATGACAAATTTTCTCCTAATCATTAATATCCCAACAAACAGTATTTTTGTGTTACAATGAGAGGAGGATGATGACATTGAATTGCTACCTGAACCATTGGATGATACAAGGGTCGTAGGAGATACATGCCCTTAAGATCATGATCTATCTTACAATGCATTAAATGGTTCTTCTGGCTTAGGCACAATTAGATTTCAAGGGTCAACCAATGGAGTACGAGTGCAAATTATTCTTAATAGTGGAAGTTCAAATAATTTCCTTCAACCTCAAATCGTTAAAGGGTTGAAATTGCCTATCCAACCAATTTCCAACCTAAAGGTTTTGGTGGGTAATGGCAATTCCTTAGTAGTAGAAGGATTGGTTAGTGACTTGAAGGTGATAGTTCAAGGCCATACTCTTAAGTTGCTCATTTATTTACCTTATGTCTTAGGTACTAACTTGGTCCTCGGGGCAGCTTGGTTAGCAAGGGACCCCATATTGTTGATTACAATAGCATGATATTGAAGAGACAAGCCAATTTCACCACAACAGGCTCAATTTAATCACCTAAGGAGAATGCAACATACTAATGCTATTGATGAACATTTCACCTTGAGTTTTCAAAGTCTAAGGGATCCCATAACACAATTATAGCCGACTCATGAGATATAGAACCAGAACTTGCTAAGCTTATATATAGGTATAAAATAGTTTTTGATGTTCCATTAGGGTTTCCTTGAAACCGATCCAATTCCTCTTGTAGAGGAAGATTGTAATTCCGGTCGGATATTACTAATTTAAAATAAAATAAATAAAATTGATAATATATGCGCATTAATTTAAATTTCCTTTTGGGAAAATGAGGGAAAATAAGAAACCTTTATTAAATCTCTATTAATTTAAAATCCACAAAATTTAAATATCAACTATAAGTTCCAAGTCTGATAAAAGTAAATGTTTACAAGCCTCCCTCCACTTTTCCTAGCTAGCCCTCTTTCGGATGCTATGCCTCACTAGAACCACCTGTAACATCATCTGCTCCTGTGTAACGCATTACACTATCATCGTCAAACACAAGTAGATAGGGTGAGCTAATAGTATCAAATTATATATAAACAATTCAAATATATATGCATACACTTATCAAAGGAACTCTATCCTTTGATTCCATACCACACGGTCACCACCATGTTATCCATGTTCTACGTCTTTAGATGATAACCTCAAGATACCTTTTGCTGCCTCCACCTACAAGCCATAACTTGTAGAACATGTGCGGGAAACCTGCTACAGACCACACTCTGTAACGTCAGGTGGAGTTCCCAATACGAACCATAGTTTATAATTGTCCCAAGATTACCAAACTCGCTGGCTAACGCCGAAGAAGGCAATCTTCTTAGACCCATCTATATGAGCCACAACTCGCACACTCACACCGGCAACACTCGCCAATCGGAGCCACAACTCAAGGAATGCTCGTGTCCATCTGTCATCCTGAGCCATAACTCAAGGGATGCATTCCAACCCATAACTCAAGGAATGCCATGTGTTTATCCTCTATCCCGAGCCACAACTGAGGGGATACCATTCTGAGCCACAACTCAAGGAATGTCATAACAAAGTCCATCCTTAAGGTATCACCAAAAGCCTCGTAGACCACACACCTCCAAAGAAACTAGTCACAAGTTGTGTAAAACTCTAAATCTCATTATGCACACGAAACTACTATTCCAAGCACACCCTACAAATACTTGACCATGGAACTAGGATATACATGCTTTCACGAACCTGCCTGCTCGTGGTCCTGCCTCTACGAACCTCCTCGCTCATAGTTCAACTCTACAGACCTTCCCGCCCCGTAGTCCAACATATGTAATCTAACAATTACGAATCTCCCCGCTCGCAGCAGCCCTCAAGTGTGAGCACGGAACATACGAACCTTCTCGCTCGTATCCTCACATAAGAGCTTCATAATATGAACCTCCTCGCTCATATTATCATGTGTTCACCACCAGCCATGAACCTACCTGCTCATGACACAATCAAGCATCTTAATAATGTTAATTTTTACCATTATCCAAGTTACATTTTATTAGCAAGATCATCTCTTCCAAAGCTTTTAACCTAATTAATCCTCAAATTTACCTTACTTTTGTAAATAATTACATTTTGGGTTATATTGATCTAAATATACCACTAATCCCCAATTTTGTGTCTATTTATAGATTGGAAGCTTTGTTCCAAAAATCCAGACAAATGAGTGACCCAAAATAGCTAGGAGAAGATAAAAAATGTCATAAAAAGAAAGCAACAGGAAGTGCCTTGCGACACAACGCCAACGCTAGGCGCATGACCAATTCCAGGCAGTCAGCACTTGGTGACACAACGCCAGCGCTAGGCAACACCATGCTTTCAGTGGCTCATCGCTTGGCGACACCTGGACACCGCCAGGCGACACAAACAGGTTTTCAACATGGTTTCAGAGGTTGCGCCTGGCGGTGCGAGGCTTCTACCAGGCGCCACTTTCGCTGATGTGGTAAGTTGGCCCTTTTTCTTCTATTTTCGTGACGGGAAACTCATCTTGGACGTTTTGGAGCTCGAGCACCACGTTTTTGAAGCGCTTGGAGGTCTGCTAGGGCTAGTGGGAACTACCCTTTCTTCCTCTTTGTATCTCTTCCCTCTTCCACTTTCATTTTGTAAGCTTGGACTCTCCATGACAATGAAGAGCTAAACCCATTTTGTTGGGGTTAGATGTAGCCATTGAATTCTCATGTATTTTTGGATGATTTGAATTTATATATGCTTCTTCCATTAATTGCTAGTATCCTTGTTTATTTACTTAAAGCTTGGTTTGTTTTAATCATTCATTGCATGATATTTTAGTCATTAGGTATTGGAAAATATCTCTTAATCATTCAAGAATTTTTATGTTCAATTCATCAGTATCAAAGGTTTTACCTATTACCTAGCCCATTGAGATGGTTGACGATGTGTGTGAACCGTTTCTGCACATCGTAGATGGTTTCTCCCTGCTGCATGTGAAACATTTCATATTCTTGAATCAAAGAGTTCTTTCTAGCCCATTTGACATCATCAGTTCCTTCGTGAGTCACTTGAAGGATTTCCCACATCTCGCGTGCATTGATGCAAACATAAATTCTGTTGAACTCATCAAGAGTTAGAGCATATGATATGATGTTTCTGACTTTAACATCATATTGAGCTTGCCTATTTTCATCAGCAGTCCATTGTGCAAAAGGCTTTGGTTCATGCACTTCATTATGTTAACATGAACAAATGGTCCATTCAAAACAGCATTCCAAATACCCCTATCAACTAATTCCAAAAATATTTGCATTCTAACTTTCTAGAATGGGTAATTTTCACCGGTAAAAAGTGGAGGTCTATCAATAGATGCACCTTTAGCAAAAGTTTGGTTTGACCCTACCATTTTCGAAAAATTTGAATAACTATCAAAGCAAGCTCTGATACCAATTGTTGATATCACGCAGCGGAATGACTAGACAGTCGTCAAAAACTAAGAGGGGGTGAATTGAAATTTTATAAAGCTTAACAAATTTAAAAATATTCTCAAAATTTTAATGATTAACTTAAATTCACAGTTACTTTAAATGCAAGTGCAGATAAATATGTTTAGGGCAGAAGATAAACACTGATATTTATTCTGATTTAGATCAAAAGACCCTATGTCCAGTTGTTAATCTCTTAAACAAAGAGATTAACTCAATCACTATAATAATCAGAGTACAAATAGATTGTAAATGAGTAAAGGTTTAGAAAACAACTCTCTTGAATCACAAAAGAGATGAAGACACCTTCCTTGAAATCCACAAGGGATGAAAACACCTTCCTTGAATCACACAAGGAATGAACAAAAACTCCCTCTAAGTCACACAGAGGATGACCAACTTTCCCAGCAACAACACAACACTTTATCTTCTAATAACTCACTATGAAAAAGTTATCGCTCACTCGCACTAGGCTTTTCAAAGCTATTTTTAAGAATCTCACAGAGCACCACTTTGCAGTCACAACACAAGAACTCTGAATCTTAAAAAGGTACATTTGAAGTTGGAAACTGAGTTCTATTTAAAGAGGTTTTCAAAAGCTAAGTTACACTAGTGCAAAATTTGCTTTTTATACCTATATATTATACCAGTTTAAATCTTATTAGATATAAAAAAAGTAAGGGCAATCTTATAAATAATATAAGTTCTTTTATACTTGTTGAATTTATAAGGGGAATAGAAAGTGATCTACTATCATTTTTGTGACATTGGAGAAGAATTATTATACCTGTTAGAAGCTAGAACAGGCATAAACACTAGTAAAATTTTTGGATTGTTCAACATTGTAATACTATAGAATATTGAATATTTTCTCTGACACTTTACACGCTTCTAACTCAATTTTCGCACTTCACATTCCTTTTGCTTCTCCAAACTTGGTGCTCTCCTTTTCTTTTTCCTTCTCCATTTACTCGCCACATTAAGGTCTCATCTAATTCGTCTGTTGCCGTTGAAGCCTTGTCACGTTCGTTGTTCGTTGTGACAAGAGTTGTAGGGTTTGTAGGGATCGCATCTGGTGGAACAATTGATTGCGCGAGGCATGGTGGAAAATTTGTCATTGGAAGGAAGGAAAACATGATGTGTACCACTTTGGAACCCTAGATTCGAGCTCATCCGAAATGAAAACAGGGTCAACCCTGTCTTGTTGCAGGTGGAGCTTCACATGCTTGTTCTTCTGGTACATTCTAATTATTTTGATCTAAAATGCTTGGATTCGAATACTGCTAAAATATTTTGATCTTTTACACATGTTTTTCTACATAAAGAAGTGGAAAAAATGTTTGGTGCAGAATGAAAACCATGTCATTAACAAAGGTTTCTCAGGTACGGACATTCTATACTATTATTTCCTTGTTTTCTGAATTTTCTTGTATATCTATTTAGTTCTCTTACTTTACTTTGACGATGCTGATTATTTTATTTTATTTATTTGCTTGGATGGAACATTACCTAGTTATCATTTGCATCAAGGATATGGATCACGAGTAAATAACTGGCTTATTAATTTAGAGGTATTATTATTACTATCACTTGGTCTTTTTAATTGTTCTGTTTTCGTTCATTTTATTTTTCTGTAGTAGTTTTTTACCTTGTAAAAGAGGTCTTGGGAAAGGTTGATATGGATTTCTTTTTCACACTTGAAAAGAATTTGTGATGAATGAGTGTTGGTTTCCCGTTTTTGTCACATGACATGACTGAACATGACATGTATAGAAACAAAAAAGTTTTTGGATCTCTAAATGTCATTGAAGATGAAATAATAGAAGTTGTTGCCCTAAAATTTTAGTATAATATGTGGAATAGAATTCTGAACTGTTCATTGTGCTACTTGAATTCACTTGATATTCGTGTATATGATCAATTAATTGAAAGTTATTCCACTGTACTTAGTTTCATAAATTGTTTATCAAAATAGACTGCTGAACTGCAATTCAAAGGACATCGTATTTGGGCAGCTGCTATGGAAATTTGATGTCAAAGGGAATGAGTTTTGCTGATCAGGTTATAGAAACTCATATGCGTGGATATATATATATATATATATATATATATATATAATACTTTCTCAGTAATATTTTTTCTCATGTAATGTGCATTTAATTTTGCTTCAGGCTCTTCTTTCGGTTATAGAAGAATCTGCCTCAAATTTGTACAAATCACCTTGATCCCATCTATTTTTGTTACAACACAGAGTATGAGATAGTAGTGAGAACATATTACTGTCTCATAAACCTCAACGCTAAGATTCTATTTTCTTTGTTTTGTTGAAATAAGAAACTTCGTTAGCTTCTGACAACATTATAAAATGGTGGCAGCCCCAATATGATGCATTGGTTCCTTGTACTACCATTAATGTTGCATTATCTCTCACTCATTAATTCATGGATTTAAACACAAACCTTAATTAATGATTTTTCAATCAATTTTCATATTGATCTATGTGCCAATACTCATCATAAATTTTACATTTTACTATGTTGTTCCTCACCTTCTACTAAATTTTTGAACTTGTTGTGAAAATTATTTGCTATTTTTTTTTCTTTTTTTTTTTATCGACAAAGTATAAGTATTTATATGTATAGTGGAGTACTTGGGATACTCCGACCCATATAAAAAAATATATATAAAGTGCTATTTTTTTTCTTGTTAATTGTCCAAATTATAGGACATTTACATATATATATATATATATATATATATATATATATATATATATATATATATTAAAATTATTTTAAACTTTTTTATATATATTTAAATATATGTTTATATATTTTAGGATGCTTCTGATAAGTATAATTTACTTATAGTAATCGTGTGTGTATATATACACATTTGATTCATTAGACTTTATTTTCATATTTGTCCCTTTTTTTATCATACAAAAGAAACAACCAATTTTGCTGACCACATTTTGTTAAGCGAAGAATTTCTTGTGCCATAATCTGCGAGTAATACCCTTTTGCAGTTAATACACAAATCTGAACTCTGATGCAAGTAGAAGCTTGAAAGAACTTATATAATTTTCACTATTTGAGACTCAACTCAACTTGGTCTCTCCCTAGAACTCAACACAAAAATGAAGGTATGAGCCACATAAAATAATTTGACAGTTCTTATGTTAAATACTCTGATATTCAGTGTTTTATACTCCTTGAACTCTAAAATTTTTATACACTATAATTTCACTATCATTTAAGTACAAATTTATCATGTATAATTAGTTTTTTACTTTTACTATTTTGAAAGTAACATAAATTAAGATGTTTTGTAGATAAAAAGTAAACTCTTAAGATGGTAGAAGTTTTTGCAGTGTTTGAGTGGTTTGAAATGGTTTTAGGAGTCAGAAGTGGTCTCAACATGTGGTTTGAAACATTTACTAAACTACATTATCCTATCTACTTAAGTTAATTAATTATACTATACTATAACATACTACATTGCAAACTACTTATCTACTGGTTTACTAAACTAATTTATTAACTAAAACAGAATTTAATCAAAATGTTTACTCCTGAGATTATATCCATACTTATACTAATTACTCTATTCTAGGTAATCTAACTAAGCTAAACTAACTAACCTAAGCTAACTAAATCTAACTAATGATTCAAATGAAACAATAATTTCATTCTAGTTAAATATTTAAATGGGGATGAATTTTAATTACAAAAGGATAATCAAACCCAAAACTAATTTTAATTAAAAGTTGGTTTGTAAGTAATTAATTTATATTTTGGATTAGTTGAAATACTAGGGTTTAAGCATTTTTCTGCTTTCAAGTAAATTTTATATTCTACTTTTTTTATATTGGAGAAGTTTTGATTTGAAGCCATAACCTAATATCCATTGCTTTCAGGTAACTTTTATATTCTACTTTTTTCTATATGATCCTTCAAATATTCTTCTTCATATCCTAAATCCATGAATTGTTCTTTAAACATCAAATATTCATATGATTCGAATAATTTATATTCTTTAAGCATTTTCTGAATTATTCTTTAAACATCAAATAATTTGGTTTCTTTCTGCTATGGAAAGCTTGTTCCAAGGTTAATTGAGAATAATTAGTTTTAGAATAGATTATTTTGAATAAATCCTGATGAAACTCTATATATTCCTCCTTTTTTCTCTTTAATCTCTCACACTCTTGTTGCTTTGTTTTGAGATAATCGAAGCAGGGCAACTTCAATTGGAGAAGTAACCCTTTTCTCTTTCTCTCTAAGCACATCTTAATTCGTTGTTTAAATTTTGGTTATTTATTTAATTTTTAATTTACATTTTGACCACTGATTCTTATTGTTCAATCAATTCAACATTGGTGGTGCTAAACCATTTCAACATTGGTGGTGCTAAACCATTTGCAAGGTTTCGCTTTTTGCTTAGTGGAGATGTCCAAGGACAAATGCAAATGGAGAAAATAATTAATATTTCTCTGGCTTTCTACAAGTTACTTATAATAAATTGAACCAAATTATATTTTTTCTTAAAGCAAACAGTGTATATACTTAAAGCAAATTAGTAAATAAGACATGTATGTAGTCTGTGTTTAAATCAAACATAATAGTAATGGGTAAACAACATTTTAGTCCTATGCATTCACATTAATTTTTGGAACAAGAAATTTAAAATGAGTCCTTTGTTGTTATTTTGGTCCCCAAACTTAATTATTTATTGTCACTTTAATCCTATAATATATATGAATATGATCCGTTTTCTCGTACAACATTTTGAATTTTTGAATTTTAGACTTGAGTGTGTTGAATTATACTTAAAAATCTCTCTTTCTTATTTTTAAACATGTTTTCAGGTACATTGAGGAAAACTATTCTAAAATTCGTGATGTGGAGCGTGAGCTTCAAAATCTAGGATTGGAAATGAAACTTGCATCTGGACCAAAGAAAGCAGGTTTCTATGTATCAATTGTTTTCCTTTGCAGAAATGAAGAGTGTCATTGTTTCCTTTTGCATAAATAATAGTTGTTCTGTTCCTCATAGTTTTAATTAGTGAAATATGAAATAACGTTGCTTCATTTTTGCATGCTATGTTTACTTTAAGCATTGGAACATATGAAAACAAAGATTGAGGCATCAATAGAGAAAATTTGTGTGGCAAAGCTAAAGGAAAAGCAGGCACATAAGGCTTGTTACTTTTATGTAATAATATTAACTATTTTTCACGCTACTTTCATGATATTTATATTTTTGAGGTATGGTTGCCATATACTCTGTGTGCGGTATGTCTGTTAGCAGTGTGACTTCAGTTATTGAGTTTACAATGAGGTCATAGCGATGCTAGAGAAGAAAATGTAAAGAAGGTCTGTGCTACTTTTATATAAGATGATGTTAGGTGTTTTATGACTTATATAGTAATTCGGTTTGGAGTAGTATTATATTTCATATAAACATTAGATTCTATTTCATGTAAATATTAGATTGAATGAGATTTGTTTTTTGGATGTTTTGGGTAATTATATACAGGTTTGGTATGTGGTTAGAAGCATAAACGATTTTTTCATAAAAAATAACATATCACTTTTTATACCGGTTGAGGTCATACTTGGTGTAAAATATTTAATATTTTATACCGGTTGGAACTATAATCGGTATAGTAAGTCGCTTTTCTTTTACATAACTTTCCCTTTTCAAGAGGACTTTCTATACCAGTTTTAGAAATGGTATAAAAAATAATTTTTTTATACTTGTCATCAAACCGATATAGAAAGATCAAACCTTCTTTACCGCCTATATCTATACCGATGCTGGAACAGGTATTAAAAGCCTTTTTTTAACCGGTATAAAAAAACCTATTTTACACTAGTGTTAGAAATGAAGAGTTGAGCTGAAATTGCCAACGATAATCAATTACCACTTAGGATAATCGATTATTCTAGTGGTTTTTGAAAACAAAGTTTTGTAGTGGTAATCGATTACCCAAAATGGCAATCGATTATCTCATGTACATTTTTGAACAAATAATTTCATAACTGCCAGTGGTAATCGATTACTAGAAATGGTAATTGATTATTTTGAGTCATTTTTTAAGAGCCAAGTTATAACTGCCAGTGATAATCAATTACCATTCGTGGTAATCGTTTATCTTAAGTGGATTTTCGAAAAATAAAATTTTTGAGTTGGTAATCGATTATCATAAGTTGGTAATCGATTACCACACTGATTTTTGCAAAAATTTAGTTTTTCTCAGCAGAGTTACGAGTTTGTTGTTATTCTAACAATCTTACAACTAACTAGAGAAATTTAAGCTTATCACAATAAGAATTTTAAATATAAAATGTACTAGTCTTCAATGTATCTCTTGAATCCAAGCATTCTTTTAAGTCTTCAACATTTTTTTATGCATCATCATCAAGTCTTCCATACCTCTTTGTAAGTCATCATCATCAATACTCTTTATTGAAGGAAGATGTCCATCTTTTTCCTTTTGTCAACAAACTTCAATATTTATAACAAGTCCTAAATACTCTGCTTCAATTTTATGAATAAACACTAAATATTTGATTTTAATTATATTTATAAGTAAACACTACCCATGGTGTTTCAATAAATGAGCACTAAATATTAAATCGTTTTAAAATAAGAAATAAAATTGAATATTTAAAAACCATCCAAAAATTCAATCATATAAAATTGAATTTAAAAAATCTTATAAAATGAGAAGGTTTGTTCATCTAAAAGAAGAAGAATCAATCAAATCATACATATATTTAACAAAACTTATTCATATTCTAAATTTGTAAAGTTGATTTATGTACCTACTCACATATGAGAGCCTAAAAAACTGTGTTATCATCACCGATTGGTAGTCTTATTAACAATTAATTATTATACTCAATAGAAGATAGCTTAATCATGATGTTTTTTGTTTTATATCATTTTTATTTATAAAAATTCAAAAAAAATTTTATGGTGTTAATCTCTTGGATGGCTTTGCTTCATGTTCAGTTAATATTCAATTTTTCTCGAAAGACACAGTGACAGTATCAAAGTTGATAATGGTCGTCTCTTGCAAACATGTTTGTTGTGATGAATAAGGATACAAATAAGGGTCATTAATAAAGTATTGATTCTGTTCGACAAAAAAAATGTATCAATATAAAAGGACTCGTATATAAAGAAAAAAAAGAAAGTTGAACCATGTATAATAAAAACAGTCCACATAGTAAACAAGTAAGTGATTCCGCAAGATTAACATTTCTGCAAGAATCAATTTATGTTATGAAAAAGCTTACTTGTATTATGTTGAATACTGCATAGTAGAGTACATTAATATAACCCTTATTAAGTGGAAAAAAATTGACCCCTACTAGTTTTGTGGGATTTTCTAACTATAGTATCTGATAGCTAAAATTTAGTTATTCTTCCCAAAAACACGATAAACATTTCTGACCATTACTAAATAGAATAAATAAATGAAAGCAACAAATATATTCACAAATATATCTATTAATAATCCCTCCCTTAAACTAAATTCTTGGCATCTAGTTACTTCTGATGCTTCAATCAAACCCAGCATACTTTTGAGGTTTAAAAATTGATCTAGCTTCAACGGCTTAATCATAATATCAGCTATTTGAGATTGTGAATTGCAATACTTCAGTTCAATGCTCCCATCTTTAATAAGATCTCTTAAAAAATGAAAGTGTACGTCTCTATGTTTAGCTCTTCCATGGAAAACTAGATTCTTTGACAATTGAATTGTAGAATTGTTGTCACACAGAACTAACACATGATCATCACTAAAACAGAAAGACTCCATGATTCTCTTAATCCATATGCATTGGCACGCGCAGGAGGCAACTGCTATATATTCAGTTTCCATCGTAGACAATGTTACTACTAGTTTTTTTTTTTGATGACCATGATACTGCTCCACTCCCTAAGAAAAATACAAAACCTGATATACTTTTCCTATCATGAATATCTCCAGCAAAATCACTGTATGTGTATGCTACTATTCTAGTATTCTTCCCCTTTTTATAGTATATACCAAGCTGAGTTGTTCCCTTCAAGTATCTTAGTATCTTTGGCCGCGAACCAGTGTGTCTATGTAGGATTGGCCATAAATCTACTAATCAAGCTGACTCTATACATTAAATTTGGCCTAGTTGCTGTCAAATACATTAGACTTCCAACTACTTGTTTGAATTGTATGGCATCCACTTTAGGTGCTGCATCATTTCTGGATAGCTTTGTTCCTGTCACAATCAAGTTTTTCATTGCATTGCAATCTTACGTACCAAATCGTGTTAAAATATCTTTAGCATACTTTCGTTGGTACATAAAGACTCCATGATTGTTTTGCAAGATTTTTATACCAAGAAAATATCTCATCCTCCCTAAATCCGGCATGTCAAAACCTAGCATCATGGATGATCTAAAAACATTGCACATGTTTTCATCATTTCTGGTGTATATAAGATCATCAACATGTAGACTCACAATGAGAATTTTACCTCCCTTTGATTTTGTGAACAATGTGTGTTCACAAAAACACCTTTCAAAGTCATTGCATAGAAAGTATGTCTCTATTTTGTTGTACCATGCTCTTGGTTCTTGCTTAAGCCTGTACAATGCCTTTTTTAATCTGTAAACTTTTTCTTCTTCACCTAATTTCCCAAAGCCAATGGGTTGTTGTACATATACTTCTTCTTTGAGTTCTCCATGAAGGAATGCACTCTTCACATCAAGTTGATAAATACTCCAGCCATGTTGCGCAGAAAGGGATAACAAAATGCGTATAGTGTCCATTTTGGCAACTGGTTCAAATACCTTAGTGTAGTCTACTTCATACTGTTGTGTGTATCCTTTAGCAACTAATCTTGCTTTGAATTTATCAATTTCTCTATTTTCTTTGAGCTTGGTTTCGTATATCCATTTGACTCCAATTGTTTTCATACATGTTGACAATTATGTTAATTCCCAAGTATTGTTCTTTTCTATGGCTTCCATCTCCTTTTTCATTGCATCTCTCCATGCCTTACTCTTAACAACTTCTTCATAAGTCACAAGATCATCTTCTGTCACCATCATAGCATTATTTTCATTATCTGATAGACCATTTCCCCTTTCATAGTGAGCCATCCAAATTAGTTCTCTTCTATGTCTCCTGACCCTCCCTTGAGCTGCATTATCACTAGAGTTAGAATTGTTGTTTCCAGCATTACCTACACTAGGCGATTATATAGATTGCTCTATAGTTTGTTGTGCTATCCTTTTTGCATTGTTTGGCTTATCCTCCTCAACATCCTGCTGTTGTGCCTCATTATCAATCAGATTCTCTTGGTGGTTTGTGTCTTCACTTTTGTCCCCGTTCCAGGACATTCCTTATTCGAAAACAACATCTTTGTTGGTAATGATCCAGTTTTTAACAGGATCAAATAGTCTGTAGGATTTTGATTCATTACTAACACCAAGAAAAACACATCTCTTCCTTTCCCCCTAACAATGTGAGTGTCATTCCCAAGCTTTATTGTATAATGGAAACTTTCATCTAAAGTTGAGAACCAATCCTTGGTACCATTCATGTGGTTGTTGCACCCAGAATCTAAGAACCACTTGTTCTATTCTTCCTTGAGACTAATTGAAGCCATTATCAAGAGCTTATCCTTTTGTTCCACCTTATCCTCAACTTCAGCATAATTGCCATTTTTCTCCCATGTGGGACACTCATAATGAAAGTTCCCAAGTTTGTGACATTTATAGCATTCAACTTCATTTTTGTTGAAACTTTGTCTTCCACTACCTCTGCCGCGGAAGGATCCTCTGCTACTCCTTCCTCTTCCTTTTCCTCTTCCATTTCTCTCACTTGTTACCATTTGTAAGACCCGTTCTTCCTCCATAGCTAGCACCATCCTTTGTTCGTGCACCAATAAACTGCTCTGAAGTTCATCTATGGTCATGGCTTCAATGTTATTTGATTCTTCAATTGAAAAAACTACATAGTTGAACTTTGTTGTCACAGACCACAAAATCTTTGCAATTATGATTTTTTCTTGCATGTCTTCACTGTAAGCCAACTTCATACTTTTAGCTATCTTTAAGGTCTGAGCAAAATTGCTATTCACAAATTCTCCATCCCTGAAATTTTTGCCTCATAGAATCCTAGATATTCTTAGATGTATCATCGTTCAAGATGGTGTCCAAGATCTCTCTATCGATTGCTTGATAGAGATAGTTCTTGATTTTCATATCCTTCAACTTTTGCTCCTCCATTAATTTAATTTCATATTCTAAAGCGTTGGCTCTATTGGAAACATTAGCAATGCCATTCTCCACCCGATGCGAATATTCTTTTGATTGAAGAAAATTTTCCATTAGCTTCGCCCAATGCTCATAATGACCATCGAAATTGGGAATTACAGGTTGCACGTACTTGTTGTTGTCAGTCATGGCTGTAGAATAAATTTCAGTCTTCACGTGTGCACTCTCAAGGTGTCTCTCTCTCTCTCTCTCTACGCTCGGCTTGGTGTTTCTCTTTCTCACACCCTAGTGTATACCCCTCACCAAAGATGTACGCTCACTCTCACCTAATGTTAAAGATTCTGGTTCTGCAAGATGAACGTTTCTGCGAGAGTCAATTTCTGCTATAAAAAAGCTTATTTGTATTATGTTGAATACTGCATAGCAGAGCATATTATTATAACCCTTAGGACTAGCAAAAAACACAGTCAACATTTCTAACCATTATTAATAAGAAAAAATAACTGAACGTAACAAATATATTCTGAAAAATATCTACTAACACACATATGTATTATTTTAAAGTTTTAAATTTCAAAATAATTTCATGTTCACTAATAATACTCCTGGTCTTTAATAAAAAAAAATACTCCCGGTCTTCATCATCAAACAGAACAAAACCATACTTTCGAATATGAAAGGGGAAATGGGAAATGACAAAGAAAAGAACATTGTTACTAATTGCACACATGTTTTGGTTACAAGGGCATACTCATGTGCCACCACCTATTGTTGGGAAAAGTCCCTACCTTTTGGTCTAAAAGCCTTTTAAATTATCTCATGATCCAAAACTTTTCTTTTTGACCATTTGATTTCTTGTTTTCTGCTCCAACAAATTCAACAATCACCCAATAATACTCACTTTAATCAATAATTTTGAGCCGAATTTTGAATATACATTCAGCCATATGTTAATTTGTAACAAAGATCTTAAGTTTTCTAAAAATTTTATTTAATTTAGTCGTAATCTAATTTTAAATGAAAAGTATGATCTATAATTAATGATATTAGATCCAACTTACATGCATTACATAATTACTCTATGCATTCTTTCTAATCGTATTTGAATTTCCACCCTCTTAACATGTATTTTATTAAACGAATTATACACATCTCCAAAGCAAATTTGAAATATGTTTGGAAATCAATACTTACTATCATTTATGTAGTTTTTCTTAATAATTGTATCCATCAGAATATTGTTTCAAACTAACATTCCCTACTTTTTAATATTCTTTTAGAAAAACAAAAAGTGTAATAGATTTTCTTAACTTCAATAAAATGTTTATAAGAACTTCTAGTTTACCTCTCTTATTTCTGCAACACAATATAAATGCATTAGTTAAAGTTAAATAAAATATGAGAATAAATAAATACTTGAATTTTGAAAATAACTATTAGACAAAAACAAAAATCTTCAAGAAATGTAAGACTTAAAAAGATACTTATTATCTAAGTGAAAAAACATAGATAGTGATATACTCAAATTAGGAGGTAGCAACCAATTAAGTTCTCAATAATTATGTTCTATACTCATTAAAAGTTTTACATGGGAATCTTAACCCTAGAAGCCCTTAATTTTAGTTTCAATTACCAACAATGATTTCCATCTAAAGGCAACAAAATGTTTGATAAAAGACTTTGAGGCCATTATATATATATATATATATATATATA
>Ga0214545_1003857_pt1 | contig 28357 bp, 24 predicted proteins | sample CNSS4metaG_FD_160064 | JGI IMG/M metagenome (GOLD analysis project Ga0214545, IMG submission 160064) | Root nodule microbial communities from cowpea collected in UCLA plant growth center, Los Angeles, California, USA - CNSS4 | ecosystem: Host-associated > Plants > Roots > Nodule | place: USA... | reverse complement strand
CCAATGGTCTCCTTAGCCTTCTCACAATTCAGTCCCAAAAATCCCTCTCAAACCTCACTAACTCTCAGATTTTCGTGCTCTCTCTCTGGGTATATTTTCCAGCTTGCCAAACCTTAGCTATTAACCTAGTTTTACCTTTTAAAGTGTGCCTAAAAACTAGCTAAATGCCTTAGAACGAAAATTTACTATTAAGTGGTGTTTAATGTCATTTACCAATTCATTATGGCTATTTTCCAGCCACCCCTCTGCCATACCACTAGGGTTTCCTTTCAACCTTTTTATATTCAAGCCAAATCCAAAAATGCCAAAAATAATGTTTAATGTAAGTTCTCTAAGGCTTGAACCCATAACCATGTAATTTCCAAATCAATATCAAACCATTTAACCAATTCATATTTCATGCTAGCAATCATAATTCAATTATCATATTATACCAAAACATGATTACATAGATTTAAATAATAAAACAATAACATCCAAAAGTTAGCATACATAGGACTCAAACGCAAGTCCTCTCACACAATCAAAGTACTCTCAACCACATGAGCTAGCACTTTTCCACATCATACCAACCATAATTTAATGTCATAATTATTTCCCCACCCGCAATTTATTAATTAATTATTTATTTAATTAATTAAATCCTACGGGTCTTACAATCCCTAAAACATTAGCATGCCTTTCAAAACAATAAGGAAAGGGAAATGATTGTTGTTGGAACGCGCATACAACATACACTATGCCATAATTGTCAATAGATAGCATTTTTTTTTTGCTAATAGATAGTGCTTTTCAAGCGTTGTCTATTGGAGCGATGTCTATTAGTAGACAACGCTTATAAAAAAGCGCTATCTAATGACACTTTATAGACAACATTTGGCTCAACAAGCACTGTCTATGTATCCTCAAGAAGGTGTTATCTATCAATGCTCTTATAGATATCATTTGATTCAACAAGCGTTATCTATGTGTCTCTTATAATTTATTTATTTTTTCGTTTATTCTTGCCTATTTTATGGAGGTTTGAAACCTCCTTTATTTGCATTTTTTTTTATAATTACCCACCTGCATTTATAATTTCTTAATTTAATTAAGAAAAATTATAATAAAAAATAAATAAAATATATAAATTAGTACACAAAAATTAACCATAAATTAGTACACAAAAATTAACCATAATTAATTTTATTGATGATTTAAGATAAAATACATCAATTACAAACTACAATGTAAATATATAAAAAATACATAATGTTGAAAATATATAACTATAATCATTGTTCTACACACTCCTTAAATGATCCTAAACATGTCTTCATCAAACCTATCATCTCTTATGCACAAATCAAAATCATCGGCCCACCCAATGACATGGTGATCATCTCAAACATGTCTTCATTAGACCTATCATCTCCTATGCACATAATAAAATCAAGGTACATTTCCTTTTAAACTCGCATGGCAGAAAGTATTCGTTTGGCCATTGGTCCCTTGCTCACACCTTACATGCATCACCATATGTACTTGTTAGAGGCTACAAGTAAAACAGTAAAATGATACAAAACACTTGGAATTTCTCAAAAACAGAACCACAAAGCGAAAAGTGAACCAAGAGTGGATCTACATTCACTATGTTTCCTTTTATGTTACTTAACAATAATAGGTGAAACAAATTCAATAGACTAACTAGTATATGAAGTTGTATGGAAATAATAAAATGCAAGAGACCAACAATATCTTCTATAATAATTAAGGACATAAGAGAGTATAATTAAACCAAAACTCATAGAAAAAATGACAAGATTAATTCAAATTATAGCCTCTTTCATGTTGTTTTTTTCATCCCCATTGAATTTTGACATGATTAACAAGAGTTTATTAGCCACATTGTAAAGAAATAGAAATTTTTGGAGTGTTTTTGCATATAAATTGTTTTGTTTTATGTATGTAATTCATATAGGTGGTTTTTGTTCTAATGGGTTGTACTTTGTTCACCGTACATAAAAAAAATGGTAAGAATGTGTAGTTTATGTGAAGGGTGAGTGACTCAATATGAAAATGAAGTTTGGGCTTTGACTATCTTACAGAAAGAGTGAAAAATAAAATTTTAAGGGCATAAAAAATTAAGTCACTATATTTTTTAAAAAAATAATTATGATTAGTATATAAAAGTATGTATTTTTTAATTTTATGATTCGTATATAAAAGTATGTATTGTTTGGATTTATGCAAGTAAATTGACATCATGAACATACATTTTATCTAAATATAAAAATAGAATAATTTGTGTATCAGCCTATTTTCAAGCATAACTTAAGACCTAATCATTTTCAGAAAGCAGTCAGGTCAGAAGACGAGCTGCTCATCAAGTAACAAGGCCAGGAGACGAGCTACTTATAAACTTCATATACCCTGCACCAATACTAACCAATGCCTGTGTATGATCATAACACACTTTACATCAATATTAGCCAATGTTCGTGTATGAAATTATCGCTAGAGAAACTTATCCTAGCAACAACAGTCTACCCAACCAGGAGCTACAATGTGTCACAATCATCCACTTTCAAATTTGACAAACCAGGAGCTTTCACATCATCTTCTTCTTTCTCAAGCATATCTGCACACACAACAGCTTCATCGTGCAACCACCAAAATAATGCAGTCACAAATTGTGACTAAAATAGTCACCAATTTCAATCGATCTCAATTAGCCACCGAAACAACAACCAAATGTCTTGTTAGTGAAATTAGTTTGTATAGCGATTGAAATAATGACCGAAAACATTAGTGACAAAGATTCAGTCGCTAAATCGGTGGCTATGAAAAGTAAAATAAATTGTTCGATTTAACTGCTGAATTAAAATGATTTTGTAGCAACTGAATTTGTTTTGTTGGTTCAATAACGACTGAAGAAATTTTGGTGGCTAATTAGCGATCGAATATGTTTCGGTAACTATATTATTTTTGAATGCAAAAAACTAAAACCTATCTCTATGAAAATAGAAAGACACTAAAACGCAAAAACTTAAAAATGCAACATTTCACTTCCCTCTTTTATAAAAACGCAAAACCCCCTCTCATTGTCATTAGGCTTCTTCGAGGCAACTATTCATTACCTCTTTATGGTTGCCTTCTTCATTGTAGTGTTCTGCTCGTCGTTGTTGGCGCACTTCTCGTTATGGTCAGGCTTTGATAAGTAACACTTTACCTAGTTATCGTCATCGTTACATGTAACTTAAATTTTGCTTTTTGAATGGTTAATTTGGTTGAATTTCGATTTAATTTTGTATTTTGTTTTTGGTTAGTTTCTTTCCCCTTTTTGTGTCTATAATCTAAGGTTAATTTTACTTTATCCCTACAACATTAACATGCCTTTCAAAACAATAAGGAAAGGAAAATGGTTGTTGCTGGAACGCGCATACAACATAGTTTCCGTTCAAACAAGACCCTAAGAGAATCTCTTAACATTCGTCACCAATCTATTGACGTTCAAGTAAAAAAACACTTTTCCTTAATTGATTACTTAGATTAGACAAAATATCAAGATGCAAATACATGCAACTTGCTAGTTTGAGTAATAATAGATTATTCAATTATACTTTATGTTGATATAAATGGCATAGATTTTAGATTGATGTGGTTGTCTTAGAGTTTAGTTTAGACGTTCTCTATTTTTTTTTTTGCCTCTTGATTTACACGTGCTAGCTTTTCCTTGTGCCTTAAGTTGAGTTATCTTTTCCATTTCTTTATCTTTGCTCTTATATAAAGGAGTTTTATCTCCCATTTGTATTAATCCAACTTTAATCAATACAATACCTTTTCACCTTTATAGATTCTCTTTATGTTCTCTGTTGCTTCCATCTATTATCATCTTCTTTTTCTCCTGTTCGAATATCATTATGGAAGATCATGATCCCGAACATGGTATAAGAGCTCTTCAATTGAAGAGCTCTATTGTACCTAGTTCACTCTGATCTTTTATCTTGGCTCTTGTTCTTTTATTGTTTCTTTCTTTGTTCGTTTTTTTTTCTTCCCCTTTTTTTCTTTCTTTCTTTATCTTGGCTAAAGAATAAAAGAACGAGAAAGCTTTTTTATTAAGTGATAGTTTTCTTTACTTACATCTTGGGAAGAGTTATGTTGTTGTTCTCGTATCTCCCGTGTTGGATCCCAACAATTATCATTCTTGGAACAGATTTGTACTCACTACGTTAAGCGCTAAGAACAAATTACAGTTCGTTGATGTATCTGCCATTGAACTTGAGAAGACTGATCCCACGTATGATGCCTAGAAAAGATGCAATAATATGGTCGTATAATGGATTATGCATATGATTTCTCCACAGATCAGACAAAGCATTTGATGGATGGAGAATGCTGAATATATTTGGAAGAATATAAGAACATGCTTCTTTCAAGGAGATCTTCTTCGTATATCAGATCTTCAAGTGGATGCGGCATAGTTAAGGCAAGGAGATAGCACTGTAAGGGAGTATTTTACAAAATTAAGAATCATTTGGGATGACTGGAAAACTTTCAACCAAATCCCATTTGTAGTTGTAAAGGTTCTTGCAAAGTTTCTAATTCAATTGTTCACAGAAAAACTAAAGATCGTGCAATATAATTTTTGAGGGGATTGAATGATCAATATGGAAATATTAAGTCGCATGTGTTGTTAATGGATCCCTTCCCATCTATTTTGGAAAAAAAATTGTACATTATGCAACAAGAGAGGCAACTAATAGGGAGTAATGTGGTGCTAACCAATATTGATACCAAAATTGTTGTCATTGTTAACACCACTACCTCAACCTACAATTCTTGTGGAAAGAATGGTCATGTTGAATCAACGTGCTACAAAAAGAATGAATTTCCAAATAACAAAGGGAGTAAGCGCATGTGTACTCAATAAGGAAGAGTTGGTCATACTATGGATGTGTGCTACAAGAAGCACGAATTTCCTCTGGTTCATAGGTTGTTCAACGCTAAAACCAAAAGTAATGATCTCAAGAATGATGAAGAAGATCAAGAGGTTAGGCTTACACGACAACAATATCAAATTTTAATGTCGCTAATCAAACTTGGAAATGAAGTTGACGTTTCTAAAAAAACTATTCACATTGGCAATATTTCATCAAATATTATTTGTCCAGGTAATAATTTTCCTAATAGCATATTTAGGCATACCAATAGTTGGATTTCGAAATCAGGGGCCACTGATCATGTTAGTGTAAGCCTTAAGCATTTTGATTCATATGAGAAAATAATTAACATTAAAGTCAACCTACCCAGTGTTTTATGTGTGGCTGCTACCCACAAAGGAATTGTAAAACTAATAAGTGAAATTACTCTGCATAATATTCTCCTCATACGTGATTTTCATTATAATCTGATCTCTAATTCCAAGCTCATTCATGATTTGAAGTTGCATGTTATTTTTACTAATGCTGGTTGTTTTATTCAGGATCAAATGAATAACAAGATTGGTTCAGTTAGATTTCATGAAGGCTTATACGTTCTTTCTAATTGTAAAAATTTTGTTAGTTTTGTTTCAAGTGATAAGGATAATAATGTTTGGCATAAAAGACTTGGCCAGTTGTCTGATAAGAGGCTTGATATCCTGCAAAGTCAATACAATTACATAGATTCTAGAAAAGAACATTGTGGTGTTTGCCACATGTGAAAGCAAAAGAAACTTTCATTCTCGAATAATGAATCTTTTGCAGATAAATGTTTTGATATCATTCATGTGGATATCTCAGTCCATCACCCACACCTTCTTTTCATGGTCATCGCTATTTTTTAACTATCGTAAATGATTCAAGTAGATTCACTTAGGTTTATCTTATGTGTAACAAATTTGAAACAAGAATGCACTTAATCAATTTTGTTAACTATGCTAAGAACCAGTTTTAGACCAAAATCAAAATCATTACAAGTGATAATGGTCATGAATTTAAGATGAATGATTTCTTTAACTTTAAAGGAATAGTTTGCCAGACTAGTTGTGCGGAAACCCTAGAACAAAATGGAATAGCTGAAAGAAAACACCAACACTTATTAAATGTCACTAGAGCTTTAATTTTCCAATCAAAGATTTCTACGTGTTTTTGGTCATATGCGATTGTTCATGTTGTTTTTCTTATCAATGTTACCCTTACTCATTTTCTCAAAAATTGTATTCCTTACGAAAAGCTATACAATAATTCATTTAATTTTAGAAGTCTTAAAGATTTTGGCTGCTTGTGTTACAAGCAAACTATATATCTGGTAAGAGATCTAACTTTGAGCCACATGCCAGATCTGGAATCTGCCTTTGTTTTCCTCCTCACACAAAAGGTTATATTGTTTTTTTATCTGAAAATCCATGCTATTAAAGTTTCTCGTAATGTTTTATTCTATGAGGATGTATTTCCTAATTGTTACAACATTAATCATACCACCACTAATGCTAATATTTGTCTCTCTATTAATGAGCCATGTAATTCTGTTTTTGATTCTGGTGATCATATTGAAAATTATGACAAATATGAACAACCTAATAACAATATTTCTACTAAACAAACCATCTATTCTGAAATACCTCAAAGGAAGTTCACTAGAACTAAGAACATTCCTACACATCTTAAGGATTACCATACAAATTTAGCTTGTATAAAGACAACTAAATACCCTATCCAATCATATATATCTTTGTCTACACTGTCAACTCGTTTTAAGAATGTTACTATTAGCATTGACAACAATCATAAGCCTAAAACATACAAAGAATTTGTTCAAGATATCAACCGGAAGAATGCCATGGATGAAGAACTAACAGCCGTTAACCATAACAAAACATGAACCATTGTTGATCTTCCAGCTAATAACAATATTGTGGGATGCAAATGAATTTACAAATTAAAGCACAAAGTTGACGGATCTATAAAAAGATAAAAAGCGCGCTTGGTAGCAAAGGGATTCACACAACTTGAAGGTTTAGATTTCCATGACACATTTGCACCAATTGCGAAGATTGCCACAATACGTTTTATTCTTGCCATTACTATTATTAGAAATTGGAAGTTGACTGAATTGGATGTCAAACAATGCTTTTCTACACGAGGAGCTAAATGAAACCATTGTTATAGATATTCCCCTTGGACTACCCAATACAAAGCCCATACAAGTTTGTCTTTTGTATAAATCTCTATGGTTTGTGCCAAGCTAGCCCTCAATGGTATGCTCAACTTACCTCATTCCTTCTAAAACATAATTTCAAATCATCTTTTGTTGATCATTCATTATTTATACACAATATGGAAGGCAAAATTGCTGACTCAAAAGGTTGCATAGACACCTATAGGTCTATCAAGGGTATTTTGAAATCGCTGAGCAAAAATATGACTCGTCCAACGAGTTACAAGTCTATGAGCGTCGATTCAAAAACTTGTTAGTGAAAAACCAACACGGCAAGTGCACCGGTCACACATAGCAAGTATTAAGTATTTCATTGTTCTCTCCCAAGGGACATGTGCAACATATGACAACTCTCGCAATTCACGACTCAATTAGACACAAAGTTCACAAAAACACTAAGAAACTCTTTTTGTATTTTATCAAATAATTGGTGTGCAACAAGAAATTAACAGTGTATTTACAATTTGTAAAGATTAGACTTCAACCACTTCATTCTCATACATTCTAAATGATCCCAATTCCATATTCATGTTAAAATCAATTCACAAGAAAACTCAAATCTTATTCCTAGAGCTTGTGAGCCTATGATCACTTATCAAGTTTCAATTCCTTGAATCCTCAACAAGTGAAATCATGCATTAGTTTCAAGAGTCTAAGATTACTAATGAACCAAGTTCTGTTCCTAGATACAAGCATCCATTAGGTATTTATAAGGTCTAGATTCTAAAGATTTTTTCCAACACCTCAAGAATCATAAATCAAGCATGGGAACAATCCACATCAAGCGCACACACACACACACACAAACACACACACACACACACACATATATACATATATTATATATATATATATATATATATATATATATATATATATATATATATATATTAACAATGTAGTTTTACATAAGAATTTAATGTTTTACATCTAATCTCAACAAATAGAAATTGCTCTGCATGGTGGAGAACCTAGGGTTTTACAAAATTGAAGAATATGGAAGAAATTAGAACCATAAAGTAGAAACAATCCATCTCCCAAGGTTCTTGAATACTGCTCTATGCTCCAATTGCGCCTCTCATTCGCATCTCCATCTCCAATTTTGTAGCCCATCATCCTCTCCAACCTAAAAGGGGTAAAACCTCCATGGATGAAGAAGGAAACCTAAGAAGGATAAGGGATAGTTTCCCAACACCCCTAATAGCCTCCTAGAGCCTCTCCCAAGCACCCAAGGTGTTTTTATTCGTGAAAAATGAGGAATCCCCAAAAACACTCGTAGAAACATGATTAAATAACCATATTCACGTATAGGGGTTGATATTCTCGGCCAGCGAGGCCTAAAATCGACGCTCTCCGACATGTAACTTGTTGGGCGAGCCATATTTTCGCCCAACGACTCAAATACTGCAATTTTGGTTTGTCATTTTAGCCTAGCGAGCCACCAACTTACCCAACGAGTCATCCTGGTGCCCAATTGTCGTTTTTTGGCCTTCCAGGGGTGGTTCAAGGAAGTATATACCTATAGGTGAGTCATTTCTCCATGTGTTGCAGTGTTGTGCTTGATTTTAGCGCCCCTCGATATGGGTATTTGTCTAAAAGTCAATCTTTCTTGTCCAATCATGCTTCCTTGAGTTTCAGCTTATTTTCCTCCACCAGAATAGCTTCCTATTGTTTTATTTGACACACTCATAATAGAGATTAGAAGTAAAAAAGCATAAAACAACTAAAATACAAAACAATGCAAAAATAACATAAACTTGAGGATTAAACAAGATAAAAACTATGGATGAGTTGATTTTATTCGTGAAACTTAACACCAATAAAAGGTAGAAAACAACGTTATCACTTGGAAACATCAATTGGAGATCAAAGAAGCAGAATACCATATCCAGAAGTTCTTTTGAATCTGGGTATCGGGCCTTATCTCAAACTGTTTGTGAGTTCTAGTGGTTTGTCTATCTTATGCTATGATTTTCTGTGACAATGCTTCAACAATAAAAATAGCTAACAATTTATTTTCCATGAGCATACAAAGTACTTGGAGATAGATTGTCACACCATTAGAGAGAAGATTCAACAAGGATTAGTGAATCTACTTCCGGTCAAGACCAATCACCAACCTTCTAACATCCTTACAAAGGTTCTCCCTCCTGGTTTATTCTTAAAACTCAACTCCAAGCTTGGCATATACAACTTGTATTGCCAGCTTACAAGGATTTTAATTAGAGTTTAGTGTAGAAGTTCTCTGTTTTTTTCTTTGCCTCTTGCTTTACACGTGCCACCTTTTCCTTGTGTATGACGTAGAGTTAATTTTTTTGTTTCTTTATCTTTGCTCTTATATAAAGGAGTTTTATCTCCCCTCTGTATCAATTCAACTTTAATCAATACAATACATTTTCACCTTCACAGATTCTCTTTTTGTTCTCTGTTGCTTCCATATGTTATCATCATCTTGTTCTTCTATTCGAATATCATCATGGAAGATCATGATCCCTAACAGGATGTGAAATTATTTTACGGATTTATTCATTCCTCACTAATTAAGTTATGCCATGTACTACATTTCCTTCTCCTTTTTCTTGGTCTATACTCTATAGGAGGCAAGCTATGTGAACTTCTCTAGATATCAACAATTTTTTACACTATGCTTACTACATTATCTAGTTATAGAGCCAATCTAATTTTCTAATTTGAAGAACGATAGTATTCTGCAATTGCTACAGAGGCACATATATTTTGGCTTTAAGAATTAGAGGGCGTCCTTATTTGAAAAATAGAAATCATGATTAAGTAGAATAACAAATAACAAAGTGGGAGCAAGCTATTTAGTAATGAGTACTACGAATAAAACAGTACCAAATTATTGATGGGAAGGAAATGATTCTATGTATTTTGGATCTGTGATATGCTTTTGAACATTGTTAACGATCTCTTTGTTTGACCAAGGGTATTGTTATCAATTATTTTAATTTGTAGGTTTTGTATTGTTATCAGTTTTTATATGCTTGCCCTGTTTTATAGTCATAAATAGAAGTGGTTTTTCAATAGGATATGAGGAGATATCGTTAATGTTGTGACTTTTCTGTTTCATCCTTTAATCATATGAATGGTTGGTACTAGGGGTAGGCAAAAAATCTAATTTTTTTCATCCGATCTACTTTTGCTCTGATCCAATCCATTTAAAATCCATTTTAATGGATCTGAATTTTAATCTAATCTACATTTTATATATTTTATGGATTGATATCCATTATCTAAATGAAGATTTTCAAATATGGATAATCCAAAAAATCCAAACTAAACTTTCAATTTAAATTTTTAGTTGGGTTAGGCTAAAGGTTGAGATGGACTAGACTAAATCTAGACTCGGACCGGTTGTGCCTGACGACATGTACGGACCGGGTAGCCCCGACAACCCTAAAAGGCTGGGCGGGCCCAAAGACATGAACGGGCTAGGCAAGTCCGATGACTCAGACGAGTCGGTCAGGCCTGACGACCCTAATGGGTCGAGCGAGCCCGACTACTTGGACGAAGCTGATGACTTAGACACACTAAGCCAACCCGATGATGCAGACAGGCGGAGTCGGCCTAACGACTTGGACGGGCCGTGCCCGACGACCCAGACAGGTTGAGTCGGCCCGACGACCCTGATGAGCCAGGCGAGTCTTGTAACATCCCAGTCGGATATTACTAATTTAAATAATTAAAATAGGGATATAAGTATAAAATCGCATTTATGATAATTCCTTTTCCTAAAACGCGGGAAATTTTAAAACTTTATTTCAACGTGCCAATTATAAAATCCATACGGCGTTCAATTATTACAAAGATTAATTGTTCATAATATTCATTACAAAATAGTTCATGAAGAAAACTAGTAAAAACTCCCATAGCTAACCCCACTCTGAATCTAAGCACCCACGTGCTCACATGCATCCACAATTTGCTCCCATGTAACAAGTTACATGATCATCACGAAACACACACAAATAGAATGAGCTCAAATACAAGAAAGATAAATACAACATAAGTAATAAAGCAATTCAAACTATGACCCAGGTTAGCACCCCAATCCTCAATCCTCAACTCCCAAACCTTATGTTGGACGCATCTTGATTCTACACCCTTTGATGAGTACACTGATCGATCTTTGTTGCACGAGTGTCTACTCGCCCCTCCGACTACAGGTCACCACCTAATAGTCCACATGTGGGAATAAATTGCCACGGCCATAATCCGTGACACCAAGTGGGGTTCCCCAAAACAAACTGCAGTCTGTAGTTGTCCCCAAACTACCAAACTCAATCAGTTACACTGAAGAAGGCAATCTTCCGGAACCTCGACGTACGAGTCATGATCTCGCACAGTCCACTGGACTTCCAAAATCATCAGGCTACAACCTCGAGTGGCCACGTGTTACCCTAATACAAGTAGCACTCGTAACTAGGCCCCCAGCAAAGCATCGTCTCATGACCTCCATCCAAAACGGTACAGGAATCCTCCTCGCGATCCAACTCTGCACCCAAAACTGCCTGGTGCACCTTTCACATGGCTAGGCGGAACTTGGATCCAGACCGCTTGGCAGACACCTCACGCTACTAGGCGCCATACGCTTTCCAAAGCCTCTACCAGATGTTTTCTGCTTGGCGGGATCACATTTTTTGCTAAGCGCTATCCGTTCCAAGCTTCTCTGGTTTTCGGCACACTAGCGTCACTGCTACTGGTTTTTTGGCACTTTGAAGCAAGTTCCAAAGAACCCCAAGCACTATACATACAATCCATAACATGAAATATGCTTATCCAATCATAATCACATGACTGGATCATAGTCCAACACAATCCTAAACAACCAAACAATATACAAAAGCAGAAAGAATATATCATCATTGATCCAAAATATTGCACAGACAATAAAACAATAATAATGATAATAATAAAAATAACAACAATAGCAACAACAACAACAACAATAATAATAATAATAATAATAATAATAAAACAAAACAATAAAAATAAAAAACAAATAATGAAAACAATAATAAAATAAAATAAAATGAAATAATAATAATAAAACAATAATATTAATAAGTTAAAACAATAATAACAAAATAATAATAATAATAAAATAAAGCAATAATAATAAAACAATAATACTAATAAGATAAAATAAATAATAATAAAATAAAGAAATGATAATGATAATAAAATCATAAATAAAATAAAACCAATGATAATAATAACAATAATAATAAAATAATAGTAAAATAAAAAAATAAAATAAAAGAATAATATTAATAAAGATAATTATAAATTAAGTTAAATGAAAATAATAATAATAATAGTAAAAATAATAAAAAATAAAAATAGTAATAAAAATAATAATAATATAAATAATTATAATAATTATAATAATAATAAAAAAAATTTAAAAATAAAAATAATAATAATAAAATAAGATGAAACAATAATAATAAAACAGTAATATTAATAAAATAATAATAATAAAATAATAACAATGATAAAATAACACAATAATAATAAAACAATAATGATAATAAAATCATCAATAAAAAAAATAATAATAATAAAATAATAGTAAAATAAAATAAAATAATAATACTAATAAAAATAATTATAAAATAAAATAAAATGAAATTAATAATAATAATAATAAATAATATAAATAAAAAATGATAATATAAATAAATAATAATATAAATGATAATAATAATAATATTAAATAATAATAATAATATAAAAAATTATAATTATAATAATAATACGACACTATAAAAAAATAATAATAATAAATAAAATAAAAAAAAAATAATAATAATATAGTAATACTAATAAGATAAAACATAATAATAAAATAAAGCAATAATAATAAAACAATAATAATGATGATAAAATCATCGTTAAAATAAAATAATGATATAATAATAAAAATAATAAAATAATAATAATAATAATAATAATAATAATAATAATAATAATAAAATAATAAAAATAATAGTAATATAATAATAGTAAATAATAATCATAAGTGTGTTGTATATAGAAGAAAAACTTTAAACATCACGTCAAGGCATTAAGAAGAATCATAATAATTATAGCAACGATGAGTTCACAAAGACAACTTCATACAATGGAAACCACAAGCACACACATACTCTCTCTAAAAGCACATACAACAAACATCAATAAGTTAAACGATACAAGAATTTGGTTCAGGAGAAGACTTTCATGCATCAATATATATAACGCAATTGCACATAATATCATTAAAACAGGAAATGACAACTTCCCTAACCAAAAGCATCCTTCAAAACACACTTTATCCCTCTTAGTGATCCCTTAATTGTGGTTTATTGCAAGAAACGAAAATGCATTGAAATGGGGTTTAATTGTCATTCAATAACCATTATGAGATGGTCTTCCAGCCCTTCCATGTTTCTTGACATTTCACGCGCACCATGCCTTATAACCTCTTTATCCCACAACCATGCTTGTATGCAAAATAACTAAATAATAAAAATAACCCACAAATGAAATTCACAAGACTCAAACCCAAGTCCTCCCCACACTATCAACATGCTCTACCACTTCAACTACCATTATTCCTTGTCTTTTCTCTCCACATTAAATAACTTAGGGATTCCCGCTATCACATTTATTAAATAAATACTTATTAATTTATTTAATTTTCCCGGGTCTTACAAGTCTGACGACCCAGACGGGCCTACGACTAGGACAGGCTAAGTCGGCTTGGTGACCCGGACAGGTTGAGTCGGCCCGATGACCCAAATAGGCTGAGTCGGCCCGACGACCCAGATAGGTTGAGTCGACCTGACAACTTGGACGGGCTGGGCAGGCTTGGGAACCCTAACGGGCCAAGCGGGCTCGACAACCCAACCGTGTCGATTTGGGCCAGTACGATGACTTGACTGTGTCGGGTTGGCAGGACAAGTTAGACAGACCGGGTCGACTCGACGACTTGGACGGGTTGGCTTGGCCCGACCTGACAACCTGGGGGTCCTAAACCTGTGTACCCTGAGCCGATGACGGAAAGTTTAATAATACATTTTAAAAAATAATATTGTTTTTCATTTTTATGAAGAAAGCCCATGGACGAGCCTTAACCCACAAGGCTTTTGTGTGGTTTTTGGTCTTGTGAGCTTCTTTAATGAGGGACTTTTTTGTCCTGTGGGCTTTTTTGTCCCTATCCCACGTGGGTCAGGATCTAATCTTGTGGACTGGGTCAAATTGACACCTCTAGCCAAATTGTATCGTGTCGGCCCTAAAGATACAAGTTTTTTAAAATTCAATTTAATTTCTTTTATAAAATATGGATTATGGATTTTGAACTTGATCCAAATATTTGGATTGAATTTAGATCTTGATCCAAATATTTGGATTGAATTTAAATCTTGATTCAAATATTTGGATTTTTAAATCTTGATCCAAATATTTAGATCTAGATTTTAAAAAAATCCAAACTAATTTTGCTGAAAAAATAGATTCAGATCGAAAATATGATCCAATTATTTGAATCTAAAATCAATGTAGATTAGATCATTAAAAATTGACTACCCGCATTTGGTGTATAATATTCGGTCCAAATTGTTTAGGGTATTTAGATAGAACGTGTTCATCTCAATTGATCTCGGATGCATTGTAAGTTCCTCTAGTTGATAATGATAATTTCATGATGAACATGCAGGAAAATGGACAGTATTTGGCTCAGCGTGCACTATGATGTTCTGGCCAAGAGTATTTATCTGACTTTCAAATGGAACAATTTTTTTCTTTCGTATATCATGTAATATTTATCTTTTTTTTATTTTAATTTTCATTGCACTGATTATTGCTTAATTACCATTATATTTAAATATTTACTCTGGAATTGAAATTATGGACTATACAATAAACCACCTCCAATGAGATTGAATTTTCATTTGAAATTTAAAATCAAAGGAATTGAAATTATGGACTATACAATAACCATCTCCAAATTATATTCCAAAAGCACGACAACTGTTAATTTAGTGGCTAAGAGTGTTTGTGATAAATTTTACCTATTTAATAACCAATATCAATATCGTTGATGGCTAAAATGTTTTTTTTTTTCGTTTGGCTAAATTTTAGACTATTTACTTTTTATTTTTTCCATTGTCTAATTTTTGGTTTTTAGTGATCTATTCTTTTTAATTAACTCAATTTTAATATACTTTCAAAATAAGTATATAGAACATAATTTCTTTAGTAATCTTTCCTTTTTAATTAACTCGATCTTAATATATTTTTATAATAATTATAAAGAATATATGCTATTAAAATTATATGTAAATAATTTAAATACATTTTTGTTATAACAATAACCAAAATGTTAATATTTAACTTTATAAAATAAAATACTGATATTAAATGTTATTATTTAATTTTATTAAATAAAATACTGATATTAAACTGTAATTATATTTTTAAAAACTTAAATTAATATAATAAATATATTATATCTCTTACAAATACTAGATTGAATACACTTATGGTCATGAGTATAACATGATATATATTTAATAAAATATGTGTGAGATATCTAAATACATTTATGGTCACAAGCATAGCATGAGATATATTTAATAAAATATGTGTATGAGATATTTTAATACATTTATGATCACAAGCATAGCATGAGTTAATGAAATATATAGGTCTTTCATGTTAAGAATAGATAACTCACGTTGTTATTATCACCATACACCGACATGAGATCTTTTAAAAAAAATATTTTCTATATTTGTTTTTTTGTCAAGTATTTATTCATTTATAAATATTTTTAACACTTATTCCAACTCTTAAAATTTATATTATTCATTCTCTTAATTTTTTTTAGTTGAGGAATGGAGGTTAATATTTATCTAAGATATTATAATTTTATTAATAATTAAAAATTATTTTATGAACAAATATTTTAGATAGTTATTTGAGTACACAGATAAACATACTACTCAAAAATTTTAAATTTTTATTTAAAAATAATTGTAAGAAATAGTTGTTGTAAATTTTGTAAAGTAAAACTGCAGCATCTCACAATGTGTAGAGACTACATTGCTACTCAGAATCAGCTAAACCTGATAAAGTTGTATACAATACGAGATACACGCAATCTTGACAGAGTGCAACAACGTCTGCACCTCCTCTTCTTGGATTCTTTTGTTTCTTGATTGACAGAGTATTTATACTTCTCATCTAAGTAAATCCCACATAAAAACTTTCCACCGTGACCCTAATCTCATCTCTTACCCATTACTCAATTTACTTAAGTGATTGCCTAATGAATTGGAGTGTCTTTTTACCCATGCAAATGCTAATTTTTATGAGGCTGAAATGTATATTTATTATTATTTATAATAAATTTATAGATATTAAAATTTGATTAATTTTATTTAATAATAAAAAATATTATGAATATTAAATATATATATATATATATATATATATATATATATATATATATATATATATACATCTAAATTATCATTGAATTCTTTTAGAATGATTTGAAATAATTTAATTAACACTACAAGCAAAATCCTATAGGTAACACATCTTACTGACAAAAATAATCAATTATTATAGAAACCAATTTATATATTAATTTTAGTGATAATAAATAATTAATTATAATACAATGATAAATATAGATATTAAATTACGAAATTAAAAATTATTGGTTACTAAAATAATTACTATTATAAAAAAAATCATAATTGAGTTATAAGTTTGGTCTCCAAAATGAGCTACTAAGGTTTTGAATTTTGGCTATAAAAAAATTTATCTATAAATTAGTCTCTAATTAATCAATTTTATTTCTCAAAAACTTCATTTATATATACTAGTAAAAAGACATACGCATGTGTTCACTTTTTTTAATTTTAAAATAAATAAAATAATTTTTAAGTTTTATTTAAAAATATTTTTTTATTTATTTTGTAAAAATTTATTTTCATCAAAATACTTATTTTAGTTTAAAAATAATTAGTTTAAAAGAAAAATTAAATGAACGAAACATTAAATCTAATAAAACGATTACTTAATGGGTAAAAATGACAAAATAGTTGTTTTAATGTGAAGAAAAGATAATTTATTAAAAGATAAAATTGAGGACAGAAATGTATACACCAAAATAAGAATATATATATATATATATATATATATATATATATATATATATATATTTTACCTACATACTTTACTTCATAAATAATTTTAATTATATAATAAGATTTAATAAAACAATCATAGTCAACAAATAACATTTTTAATTATTTTACGTATACAGAGAAAGGAATATCGTATTTGTTTTTTATATTAGATATTAAAAACAATTAACATTATTGTAAAAAATATTTTGAGCATAATAATTTAATATTTAGAAGTTATAAAATGGGTTTGAAGAGTTTTGGAAAAAGGGTGGAAGAGGTTATACACTCGATTCCTCCCACTAATAAAATAATAACAACTAATATTTGTCAATAAAAAAACATGTAATTTCTGTAACACTCCATTTATTTAATAAAATTAAATAAATGATATGTCATACTGAAAAAGATAAGAAGCGAGAATAAAAGAGTATGACGTCACTTATACAGATATCCCAAACTTAAAGGACGAATAAAAGTGGCACACCACGATGCCAGGTACCAAGTAAAGCAAGAGAGTGATAAATACTTAAGCAATTCCATAGGGAAAACAATACATGGGCCTTAGCCCGAAATGAAGAGCCCAAAGACAGAAGTCAATTCAAAGACATAGCAGCGGAACCATCGCCTCCTTGTTGAGCACGGGTGTTCCTCGCATCTGCTCACATCAACAAGTTGATGATCATCGCAAAAGAGAGTACCACACAGCAGAACACACAACAATAAAAGTTGATGATCAACGATTCACCCAAGCATACTATGACTCTCAAACCAATACACTAAGACTCGACTCGACTCATCTGGTCGGATTCAGCGGATGCTTGCACTTGTGGTGGATACCTCTGCTCACCTCCGAGCTATGTGTTACAAGTGTTACAATGAATCAATTCCCCCACACACAAGGTTAGCCCTTAATGAGTTTCAGGCCTCCTGCTACTCTCACCACTGCTACTCTCACCACAAGAGTCAGTCCGCTCTAAGTGAGACTAACTGACTCCTTAGAGTATCAGGATGCAACCTTACCTTGAATCCTTACCAGACCATACAGATGGGGCACCACCATAGACACCCACTAACAAGAGCCATGGAATTACGTCCCGACCACTGAAGCACCACCCTGAAGCCTCACCTAGAGACTCCAAGGGATTACGTACCAACATATACAGACAGCCAAGAAATAAACACATATATCATGCATAGAAACTTCATACTAACATCCATAACCAACACTCATTTATCACATGTTGAACCAGTACCAACTCGTTATTACCAACCCTGAGAAAAGTGTCTCCTCCCATACCATTACCATGCCACTGGGTTACCAATCCTCAATGTTCATTGTTGTTCATGCCAAATTTGTGACCACATATATATCCAACCCCTCATGTATAATTCACATAAAGATCATGCCAAACTCACAATTTACCACATGTAAACCTCCCCAAATCATGTATACTCATCCCCATCATGCCATCATACAGTAATCCCCTTAATTACACGCCAAACATCCAAAAACGAAAAGAAGTGCCAAACTAGGTCACACTCTCGCTCAGCCTCTCGCTCAGGCCAAGGAGTCTCGCTCAGGCGAGCTCTCTTCGCCTAGGCGAGGGTTCGAAACACTGGAACAGTGGCCTCTGCGCTATCTCGCTTAGGCGAGACCCTCCTTGCCTGGGCGAGATGCTCGCTCGCTCAAATTGAGCTGGTCGCCTGGGCGACCCTTCGCGCAAAAATACCTGGGCGAGCCCCTGCTCATCTCGCCTAGGCGAAGCAAGCTTGCTTGGGCGAGATTATCAGTCCTCACCCAGTGTTCACTCGCATAACAGACCCAAACCAAGCCAAACAACGCAATAATACATTTCACCAACTCAGAATAGTATATAGATCATTAAATCACACGAAAAATAAATAAGCAAACATGGATGTCAACGATTTCACAAAAACCCTAACTTCCCGTACCTGGAAAGAGGTTATACGAGGCTTCAACACTGAACCACGGAGCACAGCAGCTTGATAGATAGACTTAGAAACTGGAAGAACAGTGGGACAATAGAAGAACAAAGTTATTATGGAACCCTAAATGGAGGAATACGAAAAATGAGCTTTAGGGAGTAAAGGTATGAGATTGAGAATCACTTACATGGAGCAGAAAATAATACTGAGCTTTGAGCGGACTTGTTCGAGGCGAGGAAGCAAAACCTTAGCAGAGTTCTTTTGGCGTAGTTGAGAGAGACGGCTGTAATTCTGTGAATGAGTGAGAGTGAGAGTGTTAGGACAAATTAGGGTTTGGTTTTATCCTCTGGGCCAGCCTTAGGCCCATAAGATTTGAAATGGCCCTTTAAAGTAAGGCATAAATATAAGTGGGCTTTACAATTTCAATTACGACAAAAAGTTTCTTTATGTGTTTCAGATGTTCCCTCACTCTTCTTTCTTTGGTTAAATTACTCTTTTGATCATTGTTTTTGTCAAGAAATATCATATTGGTCTTTCAGTTTTTTTTTGTCTTAATTTGGTCATATTTTTTTAAAAGATGATTCAGTTTGTTGTTAGTTTTGACTAACGGTGTTAAAGTCAATGTCACGTGTCAATTTGTGATTTATTTATTTTTTTAATGTTTTTTTAATTTTCTTACACATGTCACTTCACAATTGTGCCACGTGGACAAAGTCTTAATTTGGTCCTTATATTTGTTTTCAGTTGTAATTTAGTTCCAATTTTTGTAAAAATGAAGCAATATTGTCCCTATTTAAATTGAGACAATTTACTTTTTATATAAATCTTATGTTGATATTCTTACTAAAATTAACATATTTTTATTAAATTTATTTAAATAGTTTTAAATTAACTTAAAAATATATGCGAAATACATGTTTGAAATCATGTTACTTAGAGTTTGAATGTGATTATAAACGAAACACAAATCATGCAACAACAAAAATACATGAACAAATTAAAATTAATAAGTTGAATAATATAGTTCTCAAGATTGAAGTAAAGCTCTTCCAACAAGTGAGATGAGTGATCTAACAGATAAAGGAGATGTCAGAATAGTCATTAGAGGCTTTTGGGGAGTTTGGGCCTTGTGCTTTAAAGATGTTTTGCCATGCACCTATGACCTAAAACGTTTTCCAAATTTTTCATTTCACCTGTAGCAAATGGAGTAGAGACTAAACCTGCATTTCTTAACCTTATTCTTCACAATTTATTTTTCCAGAAAATATCACAAATATCCCTAAGCTCACCTTGAAATATTTTATGAAGTTTGGCTAAACAAAGGGATTGGACTAAGGGGGATTTGAATCCTTGACTAACACTTAAAAGACACAATTAGCCAATACTGAAAATGGCTAAACAAGTCAAGGATTTGAACCAGAAACACAAATTGCCAATACTGAAGCTGGCCAATTAATTTTCTAGTACTGAATTTGGCCAATCAATTTGCCAATATTGAAGTTGGCCAAGTAGTCAAAGAATGAAAGGTATGACAGAGGAGGGGGATGCTTATGCCTCTCAATTTAAAGATGATAATTTCTTTGACAAGGTGGTTCGGTCTAGGAGTTAAACAGAAGATCTTGATGTAAAGGAAGATTGAAACCACCAACTCCTTTTAAATTTTTGCGTATTTTAATTTCTATCTTTAATTGCAGTTTTTAATTTCTGTCTTTGCTTTTAATTAGTGCATAAGTATATACATAGACATTTTGGGCAACTAACATCATTTGAAAATGCATACAAATTTTTTCTTGACTTTTGGTTGGAACAAGAACTATGAGAATAATTAGATTTTGGATATGCGGAAGAGTAGGAAAAACTTTGGGAATCCTATGCTAGTGGGATCATAGTTTAAAAAATCAACATGGATGAGTGCACCTAACTATTGAGAACAACAATCAAACACTAAATTGAGAGCTGAGTGAAAACACCTCGAGGTGTCACTAGTTTTGTTTCAATTCTCTGAAAATTGTCAAACACGTGAAAAAACATGGAAATAATTAAGACATGTTCTTTGTTTAATATAGCCAATTAGCCTACATCGAATTGAATATTAATATCCTTTTTTGAACCTTAACCTTACAATGCACACCTTAGCCCACAAAAGGAAATATCCCACCTTTTCTCATTTATAAGAAGGACAAAAACAACATGTGTGCTGGAATAAAAGGCAAGGATGAATGCTAATTGAAGAAACTGCTCAAGAAAAATGCAGTCCAAAGGAATGAGAAAAATAACTTTGGTGCAAAACACAAAGACGAAAAGAAAAAAAAACTGCATCAGAATTGAAATCCATAAAAAAAGGGCAGTAAAATAAAGCTAAGATAGATAAGGCTAAAGGACTCGTGATATGTATTTGTTGTTTTAACTCTTTTTATCAGTGACTCTTGCTTGTCTTGTAAAACAAAGTTCTTTCACAGTCTAGCCAAGTTACAAGCTCAAGAAAGACCTTAGTGATCCATGCTTATCGTGTGTAGATAGTGCTTCAATATGAGATACAAAATCAAGTGAAAGCTTGCAAGGTTGTTTGGAGTGTAAAGATACTTAAGTTGGGGAGTGCATTTAGTATAAACCAGATTGAAAAACATTAGTGAAAATTGATGTTGGTTCCAAAACTATGAACTCCTATGCATTGGTATTTGTTCAAGAATGGATGGATTCTTTTGTTATTTCCTTACTTGCATTCAACACGTTGAAACTAATTCTTTGACAACCTATGAAACTCATTATTTTGCCATTCTGTCTTGTTCTACTTTTCTTGAGGGCAAAAAAAAGAGATAAAATGGGATGTGGTGATAAGTGTCAAGAATAAGTAAATTTTCCATTTGAAATTGACACTTATCATGTATTAAATGATTTTATTTATGTATGAAACAAACCTCCTTATGCTTAAGATACAGAATGAGGTATTAAGAGTTAGAGTTTTATGAATTGTAATGATATTTTGTTGTTTTGTAGTGAATATAAGAGAAAATATCAAGTATGTAGCTGAGCCATAATCACTGGTGTTGAGCCATGGAAGTAAAAAAAAAAACAACATATTTTGACTTTTTGGTTGAGCCCAACAAATTGGAGCTTAGCCTCATGAGGAAACCTTCTTTGCAAGGAAATTTTAAGCACAAATCCATAAGGTTGAGCAACCAAGAAAACCCTCATAAGAAAGAAAGGTTAAGTGCTAAGTACCAGAACAAGGGACTTAGTTGAGAAGGAACCCAACTTGTGAAGACCTCATGTTTTCATTCTAGGCATGAGTGAAGTGTTAGAAATGTAGCAGTAAGAGAATAGGATTTGTGAGGCTCGAGGGAGATGCTCTTAGTGTAAATCCTATGTGTAAATGTGGCTGGAATTCCATTGTAATATTCTATGAGTAGCTAAACTCCCTTGTGTCTAGGTTTGATATAATCAATTCTGAGTCTATACACTTCTACTTGGGGGTATTTATCTTTGCTTTCATTCAATTATTTATGGTTTGATTTATGCTTAATGATGACTTGATCAATCATTTATTTAACTGGTTTGGATTGAGTTGGGAAACTAGGCTCAAACTATGGTCCAATCAAATCATCATACCTCTAATAGTGCTTTCGTGGTACCTAGAGGGGATGTTGTGAAAGCAAGGATTCCTTCAACGAATCTTGCACATTAAAGCAGTGATTCATCTACTAGGAGTTGAGGAATTGCACTAGGTTTGAAGTCCTTGGGTTTAAGTAATTCTGGGATGAATCTAGATCTACATAGAAAGAGTACTCCCAGGACATTGAATGAGTTGCATAGTAAGTAAACAAGATGGTAGTGGTGTAGTAGAAGGTGAGATGATGTCAAATCATAGTCCCTACTCCATGCAATCTATATAATTACTACTATCTATATTTACATATACTCTTTTTTATTCCAAAAACCCAAAGTTAACTATCAATATACTTGTTAAATCATGTAGATACGACACTTGTTGATAATACTATGCACTTGTTGGGAAATGGTTATTAAGAAACAATCATCATCTATTAAGTAATATATATATATATATATATATATATATATATATATATATATATATATATATATATATATATACTACACACATTTTTTTATTGTTTGGCTTGTCATGAAATTCATTTGCATCTCCAAAATATTTTTGGTCTTATCATAACTTTTATGCAATTATGTTCAAATGATGTATCTCAATTAAATATTTTTATATTTCACATGTGAATATTTCTATTATTTTTTAATATTTTTATTTATTGTACATTTTCTTTTCATATGAGTGTAACGTCCCATTTAATTATTAAACGAAATTAAAGGAAACGTCACGCGATAAAAGCATAGTATCGTAGTCTTGGAGTCCTTGACACAACCCCTACAACCTGGGCACACCATGATGCCAACATAAACTAGATACAATTCTAACAAAGAGTGTAGAGTAAGAAAGCATAAGACGATACAGGGGTCGTAGCCCTAAAGACTAGCCCTATCTTTGGTCCACATAGCACGCCGCCTTCGCCTGTATTTCCAAAACCATACCATAACCGTTAAGACCGATTATCCAATCCAAAAAATATTACAAAAACCAGATCTAGCCGGACGCATGTCATCATGGGTCGTGGAACTGTCAGAATTCAACATCCATTATGAACCCCACGGCCCCATCAAAGCCTAGTGTCTTTTAGACTTCGTCAACGACCTACAACAAACACCCATTGAGGACCAGTGGACGCTTCATGTAGACGGCTCCTCAAATCCAAGGGGTGTCGGCCCCGACATCGTCTTAGAAGGCCCCAACGACATCCTCATCGAAAAATCCCTTCACTTTGCTTTCAGAACGTCAAATAACCAAGTCGAATACGAAGCCATCCTCGCCAGCCTTTCCCTAGCCCGTCAAGTCGGCGTCAAGAAGTTAACGTGCAAAACCGACTCCAAACTCACTGTAGGTCATCTAAATGACGAGTTTCAGATCAAAGACCCCATCCTTCTACAATATTACCATCTGGTCCGTGCAGTTATTCAATCTGCTTTCGAACAAGTCCACGTCGAACACATCCCTAGAACCGACAACGTCAAGGCCGACATCCTTTCCAAATGGGCCAACACCAAGCTCAAAAATCGTAATTGATCCCTACTATAGCAAACACTATCCACACCTTCCATCACACACACTTGCCAAAACTTAACCCACACCCCGGATAACAACGTCACCCGCTCCCAAACCCAAAACTGGACCACCCCCTACATTCAATACCTCAAAACCGGTAACCCCCCCCCTCTTCGACGCGGACAAAACTTGGCTGGCTAAAGCCGTCAGGTACACCATGATAGGCGATGACCTCTACAAACGCGGATACGGTCAACCCCTACTTAAGTGTATCACAGCAGAGCAAGCCCAATATATCATCAAAGAGCTACATGAAGGAATTTGTGGCTATCACTCCGGTGCACGCACCATGGCTACAAGAGTTCTCAAAGCCGGATACTTCTGGCCCACTATAGAAGCAGACTGCCAGTATCATGTCAGGAAGTGCAAGCCATGTCAGAAACATGGCAACCTTATTCATCAGAAACAGGAACAACTACATCACATACTATCCCCATGGCCATTCGCTAAATGGGGAATGGACATCCTCGGCCCCTTCTCACCCGGCAAGGGGCAAGTAAAATTCCTAATTGTAGCCATCGATTATTTTACCAAATGGATCGAAGCCAAGCCGTTAACCACTATCACGGCCCAGCAAGTCCAGCAATTCGTGTGGAAGGACATTATATGCAGATATGGTGTACCACATACCATTATCACAGACAATGGCCGACAATTCATCAACAAGGAATTAGCCAAATTCTACAGCGGCCTAGGCATCAAGCACATCACAAGCTCTGTAGAACATCCACAAACCAATGGGCAAGCAAAGGCAGCAAATAAAGTCATCCTCGTAGAGCTGCGCAAGAGGTTGGATACCGTCAAAGGCCGATGGCCTGAAGAGTTAATAGAAGTACTATGGGCTTACAGATGCACCCCCCAATCATCAACAAACGAATCCTCATTCAGCTTAGTCTACGGCGCAGACGCCATGATACCAGTAGAAATTACCGAACCATCCCTGCGCTGAGAACTATACGACCCAACCCACAACCACCAAAACATGGCCTTACATCTCGACCTCCTACCCGAACTCAGAGAAAAAGCCCAGATACGCAACCTAGCTGCCAAACAACGAGCTGCCAGGAAATACAATGCAAATCTACACCCACGATCATTTGTCGTCGGGGATCTAGTATGGAGAATGGCCAGCAGTGCTAGAAAGAAGGATGGCAAGTTCTCCGCCAATTGGGACGACCCATACCGCATACGAGAAGATGCAAGAGGAGGAGCTTATCGCCTAGAACAATTGTCTGGGGAAGAGATTCCCAACACATGGAATATATCCCACCTCAAGTTCTACTTCAGCTGAATGTGTGTTGTAATCGAACCAATACTTGTAATCCCGGGTGTACTCTTTTTCCTCACTTGGTCTTTTTTCCCTAAGGAGGGTTTTAGCCAAAGAGGTTTTAACGAGGCACCCCTATTCGATAAATAAAAAGAAGGGTTCCCTACTTTATGACTCTATGTTTTTACTCGTGGTTAATTCATTTAAGTTCCCCACCCTTACCCCAAGTAAGCGGCCTGGGTCGAACACCCTTAACTCGTTGTTAATTCGTTTAAGTTCGCCACCCTTACCCCAAATAAGCGGCCTGGGTCGAACACCCTTAACATACAAAATCATCGCGTCACACATACATACATATCATTGAAACTCAGCATACACATAACATACAGAACATTAATAGCATTAAACATAAACGCAAGTGTACCAACGAAACATAATGTACCGGCTATTACAGACATAGGCTCAAATATTTTCAAATCAATTAAAACTAAGATCCTATTCTGCTGCCTCAGGTGCCACCTCTTCGGCATCACCCGCTTTCTTCTCGTCCTCTACCGCTTTCTCCTGCACCTCCTCATTCCCACTCTCATCCTCCTGGACCAAATTCCCATCAATAACATCCTTATTTACATCAAACCTCGAGTTCGTCACGTCCACATCTTGATGGAAAAAAGCCGTCTGCCGCAAACCCTTCTCAAAACCATTGATGTGCTCCTGTATGATGTTGTTCTTCAGATCATCAAGCTCACCGACAGCTCCATCATACTTGTCCTTCAAATCATCATAGTCCTCCTCCAACTCCCCTATACGTTTGTTCAGCTTTTCCTCAGAGTCCAAGCAACGCACCCTCCACGTTGCCAACCTTTTCCTCTCTGCTTCCCAACCTTCTTTTGCCTTTTCCAATGCAGCCTTCTCCTCCTCCAGTTTATCCACCTTACCCTGCAACTCCCCCACCTCCTTCACTTCCCTCCTATAAAGCGACCCCACACGTCGGCTTAGAACTAAAGCCTTGCTCCCAAACTCGACCATTGTTCTCACAATGTGCTTCGTGTCCATGTTGTCAATAGAATTTACAACGGTATCCGGGAGGGTGATTGAAATATCCTTCCTCACGGATATCTCCGGCAACTCAATCAACCCGGCTTCCGGCCCCTTCTCCCCACTAGCTGACCCCGCCCCGCTAGCCGTTCCAAGCAGAGCCGACCTTATCTTCTTCACATCTTTTCCCTTCCCAGGTCGAGGCGGAAGCTCAGTCTTCCTTTTCGTCCCGCCGTGCACGTGCACCTCTACCACCGATTCTTGTAAGTTGGGAACATCAGCTTTCCCAGCCGCCTTGGCCTTAGCGGCCATTTCCTTCCTCAACGTTTGAAAGAGCGCCAGATTCTTCTTTCCAGACTACGCCATATGCCCAACAATGATACATCACAACTCGGATCAAAACAACTTAGTATTATTAACACAACTTAAGTAATAAACAGATACCTTCGATATCTACTATCGGGTGCACCGAATTATAAACCCTAACTAGGCCCTTAGTGGGCAACTTATCGACAAACTTCAACAAGGTCTCCACAACCTCCTTATCACCAACCGACAATTCATCCATCCCCATGTCCATATACCGAGAAGGATTGTTTGTCCAACTCAAAGGGAACTTGGGACTTCCGTCTGCATTCAAAAAATAAGTTTTTCCTCCTTCCTTGACGATGACCTTGAAGTACCCATCTTTGAAATGCTTGAAAGACTGGGAGAAAGCATCCAGTCTGCTGATGCTGGGGCGACTAATCAAAGAGAGCCAAGTAGCCGGCCGCCGAGGTCTGGTGTCGTAAAAATATAAGAAAGCATAGGGAGTGGGCTCCAAATATAAGGACTCGCACAGAATGCGGAAAGCCTGCAAGTAGGCCCAACTATTAGGATGTAGCTAGGTAGGTGCCACATTCAACGCCCGCAACACACCCATAGTGAAATCGTCTAAGGGCAGTCGCACATGAAGCTGAGAAAAGTGGCACATATACATGTAGAAGAACTTCTCGGTAGCCCCCTCCTACCCATGGCATACCCGGTCAACGGCACTCACCCTCTCTAGCGAAACAATGTCTCCATTGACACCCTTGGAGATGACGGGTGTGCAGTTCAGCCAAGAGTTCAACAGACGAGACCATCTGAATAAAGATGATTGATTACGAACATCAGCAGCAACCCACCCATAGCCGCCTTTCGCGGGCCAGTTGCTCTCCTCCAACTCTTCGGGGGGATCCTCTCGAACCTCCCTCACAACCTCCATTGGCATCCCGCTCGTAACAACTCCAGAACTCATACCCTCTCCGCCAAGTTGTCTATCCTTACTTCTATATGACTCGGTACTTTCATTACTACTAGACGTAGACACGCTACCACTACTAGACATACTTGGTTTCATTTTTTACGAGAAGATGTCGGTCGAAATTGAGGACTAGTCGGACAGTTTTACGCGCACAAGATCTCTGAATTCAGAACTCTCACAAATGAAACAAGTAACCCCTCATCTGTTTGCAAACCCATATTTATAGTCCATGATCCCAAACG
>Ga0214545_1003856_pt1 | contig 28358 bp, 8 predicted proteins | sample CNSS4metaG_FD_160064 | JGI IMG/M metagenome (GOLD analysis project Ga0214545, IMG submission 160064) | Root nodule microbial communities from cowpea collected in UCLA plant growth center, Los Angeles, California, USA - CNSS4 | ecosystem: Host-associated > Plants > Roots > Nodule | place: USA... | reverse complement strand
TGCTCGCCTACTACGTCCTCGATGGTTCCATATACCAGGCTCCGCAACTCTGCAATGTTTTTGCTGCCAGAATTGTGAGTTCTTGCTCTGTGTGTTACATGTTTTCTACTGTTTTTAGGTTAGGGAGAATTCTTTTCTGTAAATAACTTGCTTGCATGAGATTAAGAAGAAATGGATGTTTGTGATCAAGTGTGATGTAGAATGGAGGAGGAGCATGTTGAAGGAGAGTTATGGTATTTATCAATAGAAACTTAAGAGATCTTTTGTTATTTTGTGGGGGTTTAAAAATTTTCTTTTCCTTTTTGTGCAGTGTATCTAATAAAGGTTTATCTTGGATCGTGTTATTACTTCACTAAAATCATGATTTATCTTGGGTTTAGTTATTACCTTTGAGTTATGATTTCTCTTTAGGGGTGTTTTATGCTATTTAGACTTTTTGCATGATTGGTGATTTCTTTTTGAGAATATCTCTCCATCTAGAGGAGTACTTTAGATTTGTTTGTTAATCGAAGGAGTACTCTGGACAAGAGGAGTACTCGTGGTTGGCTATCCTATATCGTTGTGAAAATTAGAGAAAATCCTTCAGTCCTGAAACATAACATTTTGTTTTCTGTTCGAAGCTGTATTAGTTTTATCTGTTCTTTAGTATTCAGGTTCGGTGTTTTGAACAGGCAGCACTACTGTTTTATACTTAAGGGCCTTATTCTACAATTTTTGTACAGTTTACTAGTTTTTCTTTTAGTCAAATTTTTTTATTATGGGAGAGATTTGGTGTCTTATACTGGTTTTGTAATTGCTCTTGCAGGGAAGGGCCCTTTATTACATACAAAAGGCATTTACTACAGCTGCCTCCAAGTTGGAGAAGATTGGATATGGTAAGTGCAGACTATTTTTTTTTTTTTTCTTTCTCGGAGATTGTTGCTCACAGCAATGTTGCAAAAGCTGGAAAGTGTTTGATAATGTCTTGTTATTAAAGTTTTACGGCAATAGTAAAGAGTAGTACATACACGAAAAGAAGCATGTATGTCAAAAGAGTAACTATTTTTCATTTGACCTAGCTGGTGTTCTGTCATTGTGTTAGACCTCTTATAATTAAGCTCTATAAGAGACAGTTATTGTAAAAGTCATTGCAGTTTTCTTAATTAGTTTGACAGCTTTTAATGTTTTATTAAGGGCAAGCATAACTGCTTTTAGGCAGTTATGAGGACGGCAGAAATAGGGAGAGAGGAGGGAAAAGGGGATTTGGATTGGAGAGAAAAATCTGGGAAGGGAGAGACCAAGTTCTTGGAAACTTGGAAGATGTGTACTGTCCTAAGTGTTCTATTTCAATTTCTGTGTTTTGTGTAATCTGGCAATTATAGACCAGTTCTTGTGATAGTAATACAGTAAAAATTTATATACCAGTTGGTTTCTATACATTAAAACAAATAAATTTAAAGATCATATTGATCTTTATTAGTTATGCTATCAAGGATTAAGTTTAATGCATTGATCTCGAAGCATCACTTTCATGTATTGATAATTGGAGGACTAAGGAACTATTTGTCTTCTAAAAAAATGGGGATGCTTTTGTGCCTTCCTTGCATGTTTAGACATAGTTTCTGGTAGTTTTAGTCCTAATTCGAAAAGCAAACTCCCTGTCTTTCTTTAATTTTACACCACAATTTTCCTGATTCCCAGGATTCTCTTTTGTACACTCTTTTGGACGTTATCAGCACTTAAGAACTTTATAAACTATTAACATAGCTTATGGAGGTGACCAACCTTGCAGTCTTGGCAGTTGCCAGATCTTTTGAATTTTTTATCTTAATATACATTTCATCACTAAAGTTGTCTAATTCATAAAGCATCCAAACCTACATGCTCATTAAGGGTTGATTTAGGCTGACAGATTTGCTGACGATTCCATGAGATTAGGGTTCTTTGGGTGGCTTGATTTGGGAATTAGGGTTGTTGTTAATTTGGGGATAAAGAGCTTAAGCGGATCAAGTTGAGAGAGAAACACTGATGCTTTTAACTTTGTTAAAACATGAGTTATGGTGCACTGAATTACAATATGAAGCCAGTTCAGGTTGTAGAATCTGTTCCAAAGGTGCAATTTTGTCCTGTGTTTTTTATAATAGGTTCAGTTATTCCTGGTATAATTCTGTTTGGTTCAATTATTCAGTTTTTTTTACCACCACAAGTATCATCTAAGCAATGATTAATATCAGTGTGCCACTGTTGCAACTTTAAAGCATCAGGAGATTCTGCCACTGCTATTTTACCGTCTAATTTTTTATACCCATTTTTTTCCCCTTACATATGTTCTGCCTGCTTGTAAGACATGTTTTGGAAGTTTAGTCATACAACTGTTATATTTCATACTTCTGTACACATTAACTGAATTGTGATTCTTCTAGCTGGGTCAGTGGATTCTGAAAATGAGACTGCATTGGTGGAGTCAAAGACTGCTAAGGAGACGATTGACATAAAGGAGGTTAAGCGTGTGGATCATATTCTTGCATCCTTACAACGAAAGGTAAGTTGACAAAGTACATCTTTCACATGTTTCCTTATAAAAAAAAACTATTAAAATTACTGGTAATATTTTTGTGTATAAAAAGTGGGTACAGGGGTTGAAATAAAATCTGTCTTAAATATATACGCCCAATCAATCCTGAGTATTTGTCCTGTCGGAAAACAGTCTATGTATTATATCAAAACATGAAGCATTTACTATATTGAGAAGCCAAATGCACTTAATTTGAATAATTAGGGGTGCGTGGCATTAGTTTCACAAACCAAGAGCTAAAGTAGCATCCCTTTCATTCATGGGTAACATCGTGGTCATATTATTAAAGTCTTTTTTCTTGCATTTCACGGGGCCTGGAGAGAAGTGTCATCAATAGGGCTTTCCTAACTCTTCCCAAAAGGAAGAACATGAAATTCTTATTTCCTTTCTATTGATTGCATTGAGATTGGATCTATTCATAAGAAAAATAGAATGCTTGACTGATAAATAACTTGGATAATTTACTTGCAGAACTTAAAACTATTCTTCCCTTTTTGTTGTGTTGTATTGTCATATAAGAGAGATCTGGTTCTTCTGTGGTGATGCACACATAAGAGGTTTTGCCTGACATAGCCAAGTCCTAAATGAACTAATTTAAACAAATAGTTGTGTATTGATTGATAAATTTGAACTGCTAACAGTATTGGCAATTTATCTCATTCTTCTCTCATCCTTTATTATTGGTGAGAAATGAGTAATAACTTGTTGCCTGGTGCAGTTACCACCAGCTCCGCCTCCACCACCTTTTCCAGAAGGGTATGTGCCGCCTCCTACAGGTGAAGCTGAGAAAGGAACCGAAACTCAGGAAGCAGCAGAAACGCAAGCTCCTACTGCTGATCCCATAATTGATCAAGGACCAGCAAAAAGAATGAAATTTTAATATTAAAGACATACTGCAATGGCTGTTGATTGTTATAAAGGTGGAGGAAAATTATATTGTTCCCAACATGCAGCCTTGCTGGAACTATTCTCTGGTCTCTGTAGGTAATGCTCTTTTCCTGTCTTCGCCTTAAATGTAGATACATGGTCACTGAAATAGGATTAGACCCTTCTATTTTCATTCTGGACAATGTACTGAGCAATAGCAAATGTAAAAGATTGGACATTTTCTATTTATTGCACATTGCTGCAGATCTTGCTTTCATCCTAGTTTTACCTGAACAATATTGCGTCCCTAGGGCATACATGGAGTTGTTTTAGGTTCTGGATTATGTAGAAACTTAGTGAGCTGTGGAATTGCTCAATACAACCAATATTTTCGTACTTTTGTAAAATTTTCTTTTTTAACTTTTTTAAAATCTTGTTACATAAGTTGATTTAGTTTATAAAGAAGGTTGAAAATATTTTATTGCTATTATGAATACTTATAGGGGAGAAAGACCTTAGCTTGTTTCAAGTCCAAAATATTAGAGATAGAATGGATGCAATAGGGTGATAGTGATTGGAAAGAAGATATTCTTGAAGGAAAAGGGCTCGAATTTGGGAGTATATTGTTGAAGGAGTAAATTAAAAATAAATAAGATGTGATATGAAATTATAAAATAAATAATTAACAAAAAAACAGTTATCGAAGAGGAATGACTATATTAACAAAAAAAATGTGTGATTATAAAATAGTAGATGAAGGATTTGTTGTTGAAGATGGAAGTAGGTAAAATAAACAAAAATGGAGAAAAATATCAGTGACGAGAAAGAAGAAAGAGGACTTAGCAAAGACGCTTATTTAACGAAAAAAAAAATCACATTGACTCATTTTAATAAGTATTGAAACCACGTCTACAAAAAAAAATTGAACAATTACTACAAGTGTAGAGTAATTAAGTCTAAAGATAAAAAGAGAATTAAAAGATGATTAAAAATACACTAACCTTTTTTATTAAAACATCTTTTAACAACCGTACACAAGAAACATGCTTGGGATAATTTTGTTGTTTGAAATTTTTTGAAGTCAATTTTATGATTGATAGCTGAGAAGGTTTTTATTGGATCCAACATACTAACCTAATAACCTAATTGAATTCTAGCATTTGATGAAAATATTAGTGAATAGAGATACAAATTACTTTCACTTTTTTAGATTAAGATTGAGAATTAAATTCATAATTGCTTTAATATAAAATAGTTAAATTGAAAAAATTATAAACAATATAACAAAATGCTCTAATACTTTTGAAGAAAAATAAACGAAAAGTGTTGGACTAGAATAATATAACTAAGGACAATATATATAATCTAATGTGAAAAGCAACAAAAATGTCTATTGTTTGTTGATACTTTTAGATAGAACCAATACGATTATTAACCATGTTAGCATAAAAAATTGCTGAAATTAAATTGAATGTTAACATAAAGTAGAAATCTTTACCATAAATCTCATTTATATTGGCATAAAACACGATAATTTTTTCTAGGTACTAAATGACTAAAGATATATTATTTATCCCCTTCATAAATAAGACAATCCTTTCCAAATCCAAATTACAAGACCACGGAAAGCGATTAATTACCCGTAAATAGAAATTGAACACGAAAATAATAAAAATAAATTGTAAAAAATTGAACATGAAAAGTGATAGCTTTTCCTTGTTTAGATTCCAACGCAGGGAAAATAAATTACAAAAAGGAGCAATAGTGTTTGTTGAGTATCGCCAAAAAGGTCACAAAGAAATAGATGACACTGCTGAAAATTTCAATTAGCAGAAATAATGATTCTCTTCATATTTGAGTGACCATCCTGATCATCCATCAGTTGTTGCCGCATTGCCTCTTTCAACAGTTCTATCAAAATTATGTGTATAGTAACTTCAAGTATAAAAATAGAATTTGGATTCTCTGATAGGTTTTGGTGTTGTTCCTCTATAAGCCTTCAAAATATATTAATATTGGTATATTAAAAAGTTTTTAATATATTCTAAAACATTAAAATGAGTGTCTATTGGTATATTTTGAAAGTTCAGCAGAGGAAGAACACCATACTGAGCAGAAAATCTGAACTCACAAAAATAAAGCTTAAACCATAGTATAGTATAAATAATTTGCATTTCTAACCTTGTCTGATTGAACAGAAAGGCAATTCCTAGGAACTTCTGAAGGAAGGTGATGGTGATGCAGGAGGCTTCAAGTCCTCATACCTGGATGTTCATTTCAATGAATGTTAACACTACCTCAAGAAATATAAGACAAATATGCATTAAACTAGCAATATGTTAAAAATTAAGGACAACCACCTAAGCATAATCAGAGATACCTCCACTTAGGGGAGGGAAAAAGAAAGGGGTATCTAACTTATCAAATTAATACCTAAATGTAGGGTCCCAATGGGATGAGTCAGAAACCACAAGAGTGAACTAAGAGCAACTCCAATAGGGTTGCTTAGATTGACCCTTATAGTTAGAAACTTGAAAATATCATTGGAGTAAACGAAATCTCATAGAAGTTGCTTATATAGGCAACTACATGCTTACATAAGGAATGAAGAGTCATTGGAGAAGAAACAATTATATTTGAAGGCAACTCAGAAGAAGCTCACATAGTATAAGGTGACAGTGGTCTTGACTTGGGTTGAGCGAGATGTTCTTCCTTTGGTTCATCTGGTGTTGAAAGTTGTGGTGTTCCATTACTTGATATTGTGTCTATCTGTGGCACATCGTCTGCAGCAGATTTGGAAACTGATACAACTGGTGCATTAGGAGATGGTGAAGTGGGAGGTTTCAAGTCAGGATATCTGCAGGCATAACATGGCCTCAGGGATCAAACATAACAAGAAAATCACACTGAGGGCATTGACATAATTGACATAACTTGAAAACCAAACTATATAATGTTAGGTGCAAGAATGTGTATTAACATATAAGCGCAAAATTAGAAGGCAACTTACGCTACATAAGGAGAAAGAGGCTGCCCCACTTTGGGTGAAGATGTTGCCTGAGTGATGCCATCTACTCCTGGCACGCTACTTGGAGTCTCTGAAACACTTGGTTTTGGCACTGTCTCACTGGTCTTTGCTTGTTTCTCACTACCAGGCTGAGATGGAGTAGGAGATGATGGTGGCTTCAAATCATCATAACTAACAAAATAAGCATCAGATTAGTTTATGCATGCACAGACTACAATGAAAAGCTCATTGTGTACTAATCCTTATTACCTAATCATAAAGAGTAACATATTTCACTGCATAACATTTCAATGTTGTTTAGGAATTATTTGCAATTTGGCTTACGCGGTATAGGGAGAAAGTGTCTGTTTTGCCACTGGTTCAGGTTGTGAAGTTTCTTGCTCAGTGGCAACTCTAGGTTCCACAGTCACAACATTTGCAGGGGGATCTGGAATACTGGCCGCTGGAATGTCTGGTTTCTGAACCATCCGAATAATCAATTAACTAATATCCCTTGTTAGCAATAGCAAGGTAGAATATGGCTTATGTAAAATACCCTCAATGGAGGAAGTACCTTGGGTGAAGAAATGTAAGGACGTTGAGAAGGTATCTTTGCAAGAAGTTCCTCCATTGGAGTTAGCGGTGCAGTTGTCTCTGCTATTGCCTCCACTATTTTACAATGTGATAGATCAGGATTCTTGGCTATGACTGCCAAGAGTTCAGCAATCTGCAATGAGTCAGAGCAAGTTAATTATGCACTTGGCTAGAACTTACTTACCAATTTAATCAACATCACATCATAATATTCATAAGAGGCAACAACGCTGCCAACATATTTACATTACTTTCTGAACATACAAGCAACATGGGGCAGCAAATATAATACATATTGTTCTGTATGTGCAGACAAGAATCAAACAAGCATGGATTAATTAAAAATGATTGTATTGACCTCAGTAGATACGTATTCATAATCAGATATGCTCCTATGGCAGCACAGCAGAAGCAAATGTAGAAATCATATTTAAAGTTATACATATACATTACCTACAAGATTCAGGATTGGGAATATGGGAAGGAGAATGATAATCCATATTCACTGGTTAAGGAATCAAAAGTACAAAAGGTTTTGTGAGCAATTGTAATATTGGATTCTACTAATGCACTCTCATTCAGGACACTCATTAGCATGATCCTCAATTTCCAGTATAAACTATGACGAAATTAGATTGGCAATGATCCAACCAAGAAAATATATAATCACAAACTAAAAGAGTGCCAGAAGGAAAGAAGAAAAAGAATAACATTTAGCAGTGTACTGTTTTTTGTATCAATTTTCAGGCAAAAAAACTGAGAGCTGCTTGTACTCACATTCCATCACACACAAAAGCATTTTTCTTAAACTGCAATGCTTAAGAAAATGAAATTCACTTCGAATACTTTTAAGTTGAACATCAGAGTTAACATGTTCCATATATCTATCATGATTTATAAAGAAAACATTTCACATGATAAGTACCTGAAGGTTTGACACCAGACCCCCAAATAAAGTATCTTCTGTTGACAGGGTTATATTATGAGTTTCCTTGAAAGCATCTGTAGGCCGCTCCATTCCTCCAGGTCTCACTATCTGAAGAGTGACATAATGAATTTTCAAATAGAACCCTGAATTTGGGTGAAATTAGTACGAGAGATTCCTAATGACTCACTGTGTATGGAAGTCCACTGGCCACCAGTGCTTCTTCTGCTTTCCTTTTCCAAACAAGGACTCCCCAAAACAAACTTCATAAGCAGAATCAGGCAATCAGTTGAACTGCGCTATGATCTCAATATGGAACAATAACCACTGCTTGATTACAAACTACAAATATGGAAATTGTTTGACACAGCAAGTACATGAGAAAGCTTTCATACTCACTTGAGGATTGCTGCAGGGAAGCCAATTTTGTTCGTTCCCAGTGAAGTAACCAATATGAAGTGATTTACTTTGGCAACAGTTGCTGCAAGGTAGAGAGAACAAGCATTTACATTTTTGTTTTCAACTTTTAGTACAATATGAATTAATTACAGCTAAGACAAAAATACATAAAAAATAGCAAATAATAATCACTGTCTGATTAGGCCAGGCTGATTTCAGTATCTGGGTTTGTTTTAGTGTTTCAATCAAGTTTAAAGCTTAAAAGAATTGGAGCAGCAAACAATGTTGAGACAAATCAAGACCAAAACACAGAGAATGCACATGGCACTTAAACATAAGACAGTGAAAGTTCTCTATTACCAGCATCAACTAGATTTTTGGTGGCCAGATAATCTATCCGAAAGGGTCCAGTGATGTCAAAAATTTCCTTCTCACTGGCACCAATGGCACATATCACTGTTGATGCATTGCCTAAAGCCAATCCAATCGTATCCGGTTTCTCCAAATCACATTCTACAATTTCAAGCTTCTCTACAGCTGGGCTAAAACCCAAAAACAATGTTATTCAATACACCAGCATTTTGTTGTTGGAACCAACACATATTGATTTCAAAACTTTCTTGCCTTACCTTGTCCCCCTCCAGTTGCACTTGAACCATCAAGCTTCAATTCCTGAACACTCTGCACATACATGTATCTTTAATGCATATCTATTTTAAAAAAGATATTAGTCATATAACATTTTTCAAATAATTAATTATTACGCCACCTTAGTTAATGCAACAGCCCTCTGAGCACTCCGAACTCCAGCTCTGACTCTGAATCCAAGCTTTATCAGCTCCCTGAATGTGACAGACTATCATCACTTACCATTTTGAAAAAGTTACATTTTGAAAGGAAAATGCAGAGCAATAATAAACTACCTCACTGTCCTTGAACCAACTTTACCAGTAGCGCCCGCAACAAATACCAAGTTGTCATCCTTGGAGTCTGTTTTCTCAGATATCCCCTCAGCAGTACCCGCACTAGATTTTGTTGAACCTTGTATACAACAAGGTGCATGTTTAGATTCACAAAAAAAAAAAAAAAAAACATATTTTATTTTATTTCAGATTAATGTTTACATATTTTACCTCAGGTTGATGAATTGAAACAAATTTAAGTAACTTTTTCATATAAAACAATGTATATTCCAAATTAAGAAACATGTTCTGTGAGAGAGAAGGAGCAACATTTATCACCTGAAGCTTGAGTTCTGCAACGAATTCCGTGTTTTGTTGATCTTGTGGAAGAAGGGTACCTTGTGAAATGGGAAAGGTTGACATGGGCACAAGGTTTCTCAGTGGCCCCTCTGTGTGACAAAGAGGAGGGGATGGTGGTTAGGGTGAGGGACTGTACGGAGAAAGCCTCCATTGACACAGAGGTAGAAGGATATGGAGGATTGAGAATGAGAAGGGGAATTGTGAAGCTTAGTTTTGATGATGTTATCCATTGCAATCTTCTCTCACTGCCACCAATGCCATCCTCTACTCTCTGTGGATATGATGCCTCTGCCCCACATGTGTGACTCCTTTGGTATTCATTACATTGATTCCACAACACCATAAACCCTTTTTTTCTCGATCAATTTATGTGGTTTATAAGAATCTACTAACTTTTCTATAACTATTTCCTTTAGTTTTTAACTTCCAATATCTTACTCATACATTGTTACTAAGAAACTATGACAGTGTTACAAAATCTAGCCCAATCTATTCCGAAATAATAATGTTGAGATAAAATTCAAGAAGAATAAACATGAAAAGTGATACTTTTTCCTTATTTTATTTACATCGCTTGCACGGTCCTACCTTAAGGTATTTCATTACCGATGTATTGTTTCATCCACTTGAACTTGGAATGCAACCAGAACAAAACTCACAATTTTACAGGCCCATGTGTCATTCGCAGATACCCCTGCTACTTTGCATATACTTTCTATAACGGTTCAACATGTGTGTACATTTGGAGAAAGAGGCGTCTCCACTTTAGATGAACGTGTTGTATCCGGTGTCTATCGGTCATTAAAATAATCTTTATAAAGTTATAACGAAAATTATAATATAAAAAAAAATATTTTGATAAAAAAATATAATATTATTCTAAATAATTTTAATGTAAAAGTAATGATATATGTCTAAAAATTTTAAGGCGAGGACAGATAACAACCCAACCGGTGACTGTAGTGGTGGTTGTCGGTGGAAGTAACTTGGTCAAAGGCAAAACAAAGAAGAGGTGAAGTGTATTAACTTAGGTGAATAATATTTTACTGCAACGATAAGATTCAAGAACATGAGAGGTGATGTAAGTTTAGGTTAAATAAATGTTACGATGTTATAATGTTAGGTAGAGCATTTCTTTCTGTACCACCTTTCTTTTTCTTGCACCCCATAAAATATTTTATCTTCATCTTACTCTCAATAAAAATATATTAAAAATCCTAAATTTTTTTCTTCTTTGTTCACACGATATCTCTCTTGATCTTCAAGATACTATCTTCATCATTTTTTTGTCCATCACCAATTTCATCTTTACATAACTATTTTTTGATTGTTCAATTCGAAATGCACTCTCGGATTTAAAAGTGTATATTGAATTATTCAATCTTGTATACCAATTTCATCTTTACATAACTATTTTTTGATTGTCCAATTCAAAATGTACTCTCAGATTTGGAAGTCTATATCGGATTATTTAATGTATATAAGTTTACATAGTAGATTACTTAATTTGATACGTAAACTTACATATCGGATTGGGTAATCCAATATAAACTCTCAAATCCAGTGATGCATACTGGATTGACCAATTCGAATGTGCATGTTTTTTCTTTTTTTATTTATGTTTGTTATGCGTGGGTTGTTATGTAGACCCCAAAGCCTATACTATGTCCATGTCGGGAAATATGAACCCCATTGCTTCCAAGTGGTAAAGGGACAACAAAGAAAATGATGTAGAGTTAGCATCTGAACAAATTTCCCATGTTTAATTGGCGTAACAAAATTGATAAATAATGATTCTAAAAGAGCCTATCATTATACTTCTTTTAGGCCTTAATTAGAAGATAAAAGAATGTTCCTCAACTATAAAGTTCAAGAAGCCTAAGCACATTCCAACAAAAATATCAAACTTAAGACATAGACAACATATATTTGTTATCCTTGTGATGTTTGTTTGAAATGTCAAAGAATTTAACAAGATAAAATCTCAAATCAAATTATTAGATTTATCATATTGTGAGACCAATGTACATTTAAAACTTCAACAACTAAATAGATATAAATGTTGCACACAACCATAGAATGCAACCAGAAATATAGAAACTTATGCACATTATCATTTTTATGTTTGTAATCGTAACTGCTAGTATCTACAAACAACCTTGACACAATATTATTGATAATATTGTCCAATAAAAGTTGTCATTTTATTTCGTTAATTATAGATAACTTTAGTCACTATCGTTAATGTCAAAATATAATATCTGAAATATAAATTTTATATTTTGACATATACAATTTAAAAACATATTATAAAATATACCATTTAAAATATAAAAAATTGTAAATATAAAAAAATACATCTCGGTGTACAATTCAAAATACAATATTTATATCGAGTTTTCAATAAAAAAATGTATTTCGATATTAGATTATGTAATTTGAAATAAAATACTAATTTCAATACTGAAGTATTTTTTTTAAGAGAAAAAAAAAAAGAACTTATTGATCCAATGATCCAGAAGTATTCTGTCTTGGTGTAAATTTTTTAACAAACGACAATGATTTTTTTTGCAACCCAAATGTTGACGCAATGCACTGTAAGTAGAAGTATTGGGATTTAGAATAACAAACTTTGGAAGGATAACACGGCATGATATGATATGGGACATTTTGGTATCTTAAGTACTCCTATGGGAGTGCAGATAAAAAATATGGGGATATAAAAAGAAATATCCGTATCGATGTACACATGGGCCAAAGGCCCACTTCTTTTCTTTCTTCCTTTTTATTTCCCTCTCTCTGTTTCTTTTCCACGTCTTTTCTTTTTTTTTTCTTTGTTCACTCCCATAAAATAAATAAACCTCATCAAAATCATAATAAAAAAACTAAACATTATCTGTGCATCTCCACTTTTTGAACATATTTAAGAATATATATTTTGGAAAGTATTTTTGGATTTAAAAACACATTCAAAAAACACATTATAGACTGCATTCCCTCAAGCTTCAGGTGATAAATATTGCTCCTTCCTCTGCAAAAATATGTTTCTTGATCAATTGAAAAATAATTTAGGTAGCGTGATAACTAGTTATTTGGAAAGTGGTGTAGGACTAATAATTTTGTTAAGATCATTTTACTTCTATAAACATTGTGAAACGATAGTGTGAAACTATCATTTTCCTTCTTATAAATATGTGCAGTGCTTAACAATTGAATTTTGATGGTGCAAGTGCAAGTGGAGAGGAACAAGGTAAAAGAAAGTTCTGAAATCATCATGTGTCTGTACCGAATAACACTGAAACAAACACAAATCCTGAAACAACAAACACAATTAACTTGGTCCCATTCATTTTAGATTGATAAAATCGTTATTATGGTTGTTTGTCTTTACAGCGGGCGATAAATTCACTGTTTTTAAAGACTTATCTACGGTATATCAACGGAATCGTTATTATAATTGTTTGTTGAGGCGATGTTTACGAATGCAGTGCAGAAGATATCCAAAGTTAAAGCCTCCCATTTCACCCAAATCCTGAAGCACCAATTGTATGAGTATCCACATCTGCTGCAGATGATGTGGGCACCACAGATAGACACAATATCATGTAATGGACCACGCACCGTTTCCACACAAACACCCTTTACTATTATTTCTTACTGTGCTTTAAGCTTTTTTTTTCTTTTCTTTTCACTGCAGAAGTGACACAACACCTAATTTCGACAAAGCTGTCCAAGGATCATGTTGGTCGCTCAAATACCATAGAATCATTCTACGAACTAAAATCTCGAGCAGTGTCATTTATATCTTTATGGCCCTTTTTTGGCTACACTCAACCACCGCTATTTCCTTTTACTATATTTATTGCAATTTTAACAAGGAAAAGGTGTCAAACACTTTATACGTTCAGTTTTTTATGGTATTTTTTTTTCTTTATTATTTATTTGCATGCTCAATTTCTCTTACGGATAAGAACGTGTCCACACTCCAGCTGCACCACTTTCGATTTCACTCACTCGCTTTCGCTGCTATTATAAGACAAAAAGAAAAAAGCTTTTCGTTATTTAGTACTGCACAAACTTTTTTTTGTTATGCCAATAGAAATTAGAATTCTGGTAAAGATTAAAAGAAAAAAGACAGATGGATCAGTGATGAAAGCTATGTTGAATTTCTAGTTCATTCCGTTCCTTTGACATTAGTTTCAGCCTTGTTTGCGCAGTGGACAACCTTATCTGGACTATGAATTAGATTCTGCCTTTTTCACCATAAAAAAAAAAAATCACATTAAATATTACCCTAAATCGTAATATCGAGCATTTATAGAACCATATTGGTCTATTTTGTTAAAAAATGTTTGAAAATATTTGATAAGTTTTCCTCTTTGGTTTTTTCTTTTCATGTTATTAAATGTGCATGGGAAAAATTTATTGTAATTTAAACGCAGAAAATGATATTCAAGCAAGTAACAGTGTTAGTATGTATGTTGTTATAATATAGATTTAAATTCTCAATCTTAAACATATATTAAAAAATATAACAAATATGTATACAAATTTCAAATAAAATATATATATATATATATAGGTAGTTTAGATTTAAGAGAAAGGTAGCAAATTTAAAAAAAAAAAATGGAGTTACACAGAAAACTGAGTTTTGTGGGGGAAGGGTGAAAATAAAAATAAAATATTTTTCAAAAAGGCCAATTAAAGATAATATTGAAATAAAAAGAACATTAAATTAAACATTTTTTAAAATTAATAATTAAATATTTAAAAAATATATCAAAGATTGTGTGACATTCCATTTAAATAGATTAAATCTACTAAATAACAACATCGCATAATTATAATAATAAAAGAACAATCAGATGAATAGTATGCATGAGGATTCACTATTACAGTCATCCAAGAAAGTATGTAAAAGATACAAGGCACACCAAAGATGTCATACAAATCGTGCTAGACAAGAGTTTTACAGTCTGCAAAAGAGTGTTCCTGAAACAAGGAATTACAAAAAGGCACTAAGGCCATAAACTACTTCGAAGAGCCACAAAGAACGGGTTCAAACTACACAACATCGTTGCCACCATCAGGTCTACCTTCGGTGTTTTCCCCATATGCTCCCACCAATAAGGTGATCATCATAAAAGAGAAAGCAAGACAAGAACATACACAAAAATGAAAGGGTAAACTAGTGTAAAACAAATTTATCATATTATAGCAAACAGATACTTAAAACAGTTCTCAAGCATGTAACAAAGTAGGCATAAATTCATGTTATAGCAAACAAGCAGGACACTATGACTCAATTATCTGGATACATATAATAAGATCGGATTCACTGGACGCTTGCACTTGTGGTGGCCTCTACTGCTCTGCAGAACCATTGCCAATGGGTTTCACCCTACCACCCACAAGGTTAGCTTTGAAGCATCTAAGGCCATTATCCTGCCAAAGACTAGGGTCACCCGCTACTCTCACCACTTGGGTCAGTTTGCTCTACATGAGACTAACTGACCCTCTAGAGCTTCGGGATGCGATCCTTACTTGAATCCTTATCTTAATATATACACTACACACCACCATGAGATCTCCCCCACGAGACTCATAGTTACGCCTATCTCACACCAGATTCATGTCTTTTATACCATAGCCACCACTTTTATCTCAAACATCCAATTCTCATGCCAAAACACTACCAACCAACAAATCCATGATCAATTTCATACCAAGCATGCCAATTTCAGTTCATAGGAATCAAACAGTCAAGCATATTCACATACTCCTCGTTTAAAAAGGGTAATTTAAACCAATCATGCCATAAATCATCCAAACATACAAGAAAATAGTGTTAGAACACTCCTCAACATTAGCCTCGCTCAAGTTAGGAGCCCTCGCTTAGGCGAGACTGCAATAGTGGCCACTGGGAGATTTCACAAGCTCTCGCTTAGGCGAGACCTTCTCGCATGAGCGAGACAAGGTGTCGCTCAAAACGTGAACTGGCCACCTGGGCGAGCACTCGAGGCAGAACCTTTGGCAAGCTTTTGCTATTCTCGCCTAGGCGAGGCGAGCTCGCTTGGACGAGAATATCAGTTCTCCCCTACTGTTCCACGCATGCAACACCAGAAACAATCCAACCAAGCATTATAGTTTATTCTCACACGAGTACAAGCATTTTTCAAATCATTTTTATGCATAAAACAATAGTGAAAGAAGTAGCATGCTCAAAACAAACGAAAACCTAGCTTCCCTTACCTTTTTAGACGCTAGCAAAATAGAGTGGTGACACAAGAAAGAGCAATAGGCACTGGAGCAAGCTACGTAGCTGAAACACACATACAAAACTTAAATGAGGCACTAGGGAGAATCCAAGACAGAGCTAGAGCTTCTGAATTGGAGAAGAAAAAGAACAGAGTTTGAGTTCAACTTACCCGAAAGGACTTAACAGTTTAGCTAGCCAATATGGAAAAGAACCGATGCCCTAGCAGAGCCCTTTTCTGGAGACAAGTGAGAGTGTGAGGGGGTTGGACAGAATATTGAGGGATCTCCTGGTGGGCTGACCTTAGACCTACGAAAAAGCCAGGCCCAACATGAATAAGTTGAAAAAGGGATTTTAAGATTGTCAAATAGTACGGCATAAATTAAAATAAAAAAGAGAATTTATGTTTATTATGAATAATAATAAGTCATAATATAAGTTACAATTTTAATTATTTAGTGTTTTATTTTATAAATCTTATCATCTCTTTAAATTTTCCTTTCCCATCTTTTTACTAACTTTTCTCTAAAATTTTGAGACTTTTACTTCTTCTTTTTTATGTTAAATAGAGAATCACCATGTACAAGTTAACAAAGTTTAGAATCATCATCTAGATAGAAACTCTGATACAACTTATTAGTATTATATGAAACAAGATAATGGACAGTGTATATACTGAATGAAACTCATGTTTATTACTTCAGATATTATTTTATTTATAGAGTCAATTATTAACTGTAACAAAGTAACATACAACTAGACACTTGAATCAGTTACCACAATTTTTAGCTAAATAAGCTCTTGTTTTATCTTATTTTTAATTTTCTCTGTAATTATATGTGCAGGATGTTGAGTCCACATGTGAGATTTGAAGTTAATTAAATCAACTTTCACTAATTTAAGTTTGAAATTTGAATTCTTTGTTAATTTTCCTGTTATTTAAAATGCATTGATGAACTTATTTTAATATTTCAAAATATATACAAAAAAAAAACCTTTAAAATACCAACATTAATATATTTTAAATGTTTAACCCATAACATCACAAAAAAAAAAAATCGGGACTTGATATGTTTTGTTCGTAAATTATGTTTTCTTGGAATAAGATGAGACTTCTCTTACTTTGACTGTTTCGTTGGGAAGCACAAAGTAAGTGTATTAATATTTTTACTAAATTTCAGGTTATTTAAATTTTTGGTATAAATTTGTAACATGGAAACTTATTATATACTTATTGTTAGTTGAAGTGAATTTTTATATATATATATATATATATATATATATATATATATATATATATATATATATATATATATATATGATTGAATCGTCTTGGTTTGTGATGCAAGTATATTTTCTCTTGAATTACAAAACTCAACTAATAATGAGAAATAAAAAACTCGATTTTTATGTTTATATGAATGATAAATTTTATTTAGTATACAAATTAAATTTTAGTTATTTAACATTTTATTTTATAAATTTTGTCATCTTTTTTATCTTCCCTTTTCCTTTCACATTTTTTCTAATTTTTCTCTTCTGAGACTGTTACTTGTTTTTTTTCCTCAAATAGAAATTATTATATATAAGATAACAGAGCTTAGAAAATAACATGTGTAGATTATTGTAAGTGATATTTGTAGTTAGCTAGATAATTTTTTTATTATATAGTGATTTGTTTTGTTTGCAAATTATATTTCTTGAAATTAAGTTATAATTTCTCTAAGTTTGATTAATCTTTGGTTTACTTACTTATAGAGCACTATAATAGAAGTAAGGGTAGTTAATATATTTACTTAATTTCAGTTTATTATATTTAAACTTTTGGTTTAAGTTGATAATATGAAAACTTGTTATGTACTGGTTGAAATGAAAACATGTATTGCTGCTAATCATGGTATTGAGTGGTCCTAGTATGTACTATGGATAGTGAGATATGGGTCTTTGAATTGTCGCTAAGGTTTGAAGTATATCATTGAGTTAGGAGTTACGAGGTTGATATAGTTACGAGGAAATTATTATCATACATTAATACTTCAAGTTGGATCGTATATTTGTATTCAATACATATTCGTATCCGATACTTTATTATACTTTGTAAAATTGTAATATACTATAAGAAAAAACTTTAAATAATGATCAATTTTAGTGACAAAAAATAATTAGTCACTATATACTTCATGTACCAATTTATTAAAATAAAAATTATTGACAGCTAAAATAATTCCAAAAAATTATAATTTGTCTCTAAATTGATAATTAAAATAGTTTATATTATAAATTTGTTTTTAAATTGGCCACTAACATTAGCTACTAAGGTCTTGATTATCAAAATAATTGGTTTCTAAATTAATCATTAACATTAGTTATCAAGGTTTTGGCTACCAAAATAATTGGTCTCTAAATTGGCTTCTAATTAAGAAATTGATCTCTAACGTATTTTTAGTTATTAACATTGTTTATTATTTAAGAGTTTTTTTGTAGTAGTATTTTTATGATGACAATAATTTATATTTTTTATGTTAACAACTTTAGCACATATAGTTTTAATTTGGATTCACACAATAATAATCATATATTTATTATTTTTTTAAGAATTATCGCACATTTTTCAATATTTATATATTAAGTATTTATCATGTATCATATCATATTATTTTTAAAATAAACAAATCGACATACGTGTAACATCCAATACACGTATCATATTATCATATTATGCATAGTTAATGAGTTTTGTTTTGAATTTGAACTGACTAACCAATTGCTTAAGCGAGAGACACAAAATTATTACATAGTAAGTCTTTCATGTGCATGCATACGTGTGTTTGTGTACCTTTCACATATTATTTTCTTTTCTTTTTTTATCTTCTTTGGTGTATATAGAAACAAGTTTCCTCCGGTTAATAAACATGATACAATTTCTTTGTTATTTTAGTCCAAAGATCATGGCCTACTTCTTCAACCTTCATCTTGTCTCAATGTCACTAACTTTGCGGATTCTGATTGGGCGACATGACATGGATGATCAGAAGTTAACCTCAGGTTACAGTGTTTTTCCTGGTTGAAATATGGTTTCTTGGAAGTCTTAAAAGCAGAAAATGGTTTCACGAATTACAACAGAAGCAAAACATAGAAATATTGTTGCGGTTTTTTCTTCTAAAACTTCGTATTCTCACTACTACGCCTAAGGTTATATAAACAATGTTGGAGCGGTTTTTCTTGTTGCAAACCCCACCATGCACTTCAAGTCAAAACACTTTGAATTTGATATGTTCGTGATAAACACATTCAACTAATTCATTTTCAAAGTTGTGGATCTCTAACCAAACCACTCTCAAGAACTTCTTTTAAGATAATCAAACATAAACTTATGGTTGTTGGTCGTAATCTAACTGTAAGTTAGGTTTAAGGAGATGTCATGTAGTAAGAGTCTTCCATGTGTATGCTTGTGTGCCTTTCATGTATGCTTGTGTGTCTTCCACATATTATTATTATTATTATAAAACTCTTTATTTTCATAATGATTACTTAAATACTTATACAAAAAGTAATTTCTTATTACACGAATAGTTTGTGAAAATTAACTCGCTGTATTATATTTTCATGAATTTAAAAAAAAAATTGATGATGCAATACTTAGATTACAATTATAATATTTTAAAAGTATAAAGTAATTGGTTTTGTTAGAGGATCAAATAATAAGCTTGTTTAATTTATTTGTCACCTAAACACAGTATCAATTCACGTTCGAGATCTTTCCTAAACAAGAGGGAAAGGAAAGAAATATTTTAGTTGAAAAATGTGGTGGCAAGTTTTTGAGGTATAAAATATAAATATAGGCTTTTACAAGCTCTAGATTTATAATCAAATTTTTAATAAAAAATTATTTGTCACAAAATTAATTATATTTATCACATAAAAACTAAATAAAACCAACTTTATATATCAAACACAATCAATTTGGTTCCGTTTTCAAGATTGCGATTCAGATGTCGAAAAAAACAGAAAATTTTAGCCGTCAAATAATATCATTCGCTTTCATTGGTCCTATTACTTAAGTGAACGATGGTTATTTAGCACCAAAAAAATTTCTTTCATTGTTTTATGTCAATTATAATAAGATTTCTGATGAAGACGAAAAAATATGTTAGCATCAAATTCCACATTATCGCCTTTGGATTTCGAAAGGATTGTCTTATTTATAAAGGGGAAAAACATGATTTTAGTTAGTTAAATGAAAATTATTTTATAAACTAATTTTATAAACTAATTTTATAAAATTAAATTAAACTTAATATTTATTCTATAACAAGTGAATGCCAAACTTATTTTCTATTTATTAAAATTATGTTGGTAGTTTTTTTAGTAATAAATAATTTATATTTGTTGTTAATAAAAGAAAGTTATAATTAGGGTTATAAAACTAGTCTTTCACTCAAAGTTTTGGAGATAATACACACCAAACATCTTCTTCTTGGAGATACCTCTCACAATTCTAGGAGAATCATCTAGTGAAATGTGACAACGGGCCACGTATACTCCACATATAAATCAACGTTCCAACATGTCTATTTTTTGTTTAACAATATCATCGTTGTCTCATTAGTTTCTTTCATTCACAAGCATGTGCTGGAGTTGAAAAGTCAAAAGCTTTTTGATTACGATGGAATACAAAAGCTAGTTATCATGAGTTATCGACAAATTATTTTGATACACACAAATTTACTTAAGTATGGTTAATTTAACTTCATAAAATTAGATTATAAGATGATGTTTATATTCATTTATATATCGTTGTTCTTATCGCACCTAATAGTCCTACATCGTTTAAAAGTTGATGTCTAAGATAGTTTAATTATCTCTTTTTGTTTTCACCTTCTGAGACGTCTTTTAAGAATAAAACCGTGACAGAATCACGTTCCAAAACAGACAATACTTCGGATACATGATGATTGATCCTAACGATGTCACTTTACGGACTTGGGATTAGAACAATGACATCCACCATGGAATCGATAACGAGGTCCCTTAATCCCTCCTTATTTATAATTTATGTAAGACTCTTAATACATACTCCTCGCACTAATTAATCTACATCTCAATAATAAAACTAGAAATTAATAGAAAATATAATAGCGATTTGATAATAATCTTATAATATAAAACAATAGATCCAACAAATAATAAATTTCACTAAAATAAATCACAATTCATAATTTTGATATATATAAAATTAAAGAAATATATATAAAAAAATATATAGAAATTTATACCGGTATTCAAATATGATACATTTTCAATATAACTATCTTTTATATATATAGTTTTCGTACAATAACAATATAATAATTGCTTTGTACGATCACTTATGTGTTTTGTGGTAATTGCATTTTAAATAATTTAGATTTTATTTTTAAAGAATGATTATGAAAGTTGTGATGGAATTGTTGGCACACCACCTTATGGTTTATTCGATTAAGTTAAAGAGTGTGGTGAAAGGTCTTAATCACACCCAAGTTGTATCAATACATATAACCATTTTCTTTTGTCGGCATTAATTAACAACCATTAATTACCTCGGTCCAGGTTTTCAGATTCTCAATTCTTGATCATGGAAATGCTTCAGCTTTTATCTTATGATGACCACATTCTGTTGGCTGTGAATTAGTTTGTCATTTTCACCACACAAAAAATATCCTTTTTACAAGTTATGGTCCTAACTTGTAATTAATATATCCAGAATTCTCAATTTATAGAGCCGTAGAATAGAAGTTGATTAAAAAATCGAAAATTTTGATAGCTTTACGTGTTTCATTTTTCTTCTTTTCAAGGTATTAAATGTGGATAAAAATTAATTTTATGTTGATATTAAGAAAAACACATATGAAAAGCATCAAATCATATTAGTCAATTTACGTTCTGTGCGCAGCTTTTTTTTCTTTGATTTAAGCATTTTTTTTCTTTAAAACAAAGATTAGAAATTTAAGTTCTCAATCTCAAAACGTCTCTTATTTTATTTACATCACATGACTTGTCAACTTGGCATTCTTTTCATATAATTTTAAATTATTTAATTATTATGGTTGTTGTTTTTTATTTATATTGACTCCTATCTTATATTTTGATTAAAAGTTGATATACAAGTATACAATATTGAGGTTTAAAAGAGAATATGAAATAATTGATCTTGTTAGAGGTCCAAAATAATAGGTATTTTTTTTAGTTTATATGTCACCTCAATCAAAACAATAAATGCAAAATTCAGATCTTATTAATTAAACAAAAAGGTGAAAGAAAAAAATATATATTCAGAAACTAATAACAATAAAGATAATTAAAAAGATGGTGATTTAAAAATTATAATAATAATAATAATAATAATAATAATAATAATGATAATGGTAAAGGAAATAAGTTTATCTTTGTGTGTGTGTGGTAGAAGTTGTTAAGTAATTGTTGTGTTGTGTTGTGTGTATTGAAATAATGGGGGTTTGATTTGCTTTCCTTATCATAAATGAAGCGACCAGCGAGTGATTGTGTCACAATCAGAAAGGCCTTCGCATATGTTCCAACCTCGTACGTCTCTAACTCTGGCTTGTCGTGTCCGAGCACCAAACATTAATTTCTTTCTCCTATTTCCTCTTTGCACATTTTTCAACACTCTAAGAAGTCAACATCTTCTCCTTCACTCTCACTCTTATCTATCCATCCTTATTCCACTTATCCTATCCTTATACCACTTATCCTATGGCTATACCTACACTCAACCTACGCACCAAGACATTAAACTACTTCCAGATTCTAATAACATTTTAGGGGAATTTTCTTAATTCATATAACTTCTGGTTATCATGGTTTTCTTCTTCTTTTTTTCTTTTGTTTTTGTATAAAGGTTGTTATCAAATAGGTATTACATATATTTCACATTAAGCTAAATTCTCATAAAAAATTGATATTATTTTTAATTCAATATTCTTGTTATATGGTATTTAACTTTGTTAATTTTACTCAATGGAAATTTTTTACTCATATTTGAATTATTCTCGACGAGTATACGGTGACATACTTATATACTTTGTTGTTGTGATTGTTGTTATAACGTAAGCAGTCACCGTGACAAACTGGTTCTGATAACACTCATGAGTTTATTCTTTATCTTTTATCTGAAGGTGTTATTAAGGAGATGTCATATATATGTGGCTTTTAGTCTAACTTACATAAGATATTTAACACCACTTCTAATCCAAAATCTTAACTTAAAGGTAATGTGTTCACCGGTCTTTTATCTTATGAGGTGTTTAATTTGGTCATTTTTACTTAATGTGAGATTTTGACTCACACTTGGATTATTCTCAACTGTTCACTCCCTCATATACATGTCAAATTGTTGAGAATAATTCAAGTATGAGTTAAAATTTTATATTGGTTAGAAATGAAAAAGTTAAACACCATATAAGAATAAAGACTTGTAAATCTAATGTCTCAAGATTTTTGTTTAAAAGTAGTATTAATTTTTTATATCGATCTCTATATAATGATAACCCCTTAAACAAAAAAAAAAAAATCACATACAATGCTTTGCCTTGAAATACATATGCATCCATTTCTATTATGCATATGGTTTGTAGGAAAAATATATAAATATCATATATGGGAAGAATTGAAATCTTGGCAATGATGTATTTAAATAGATAAATACTATAATATTTAAATTATAAAGAATTACTTTTATTTTAGTAAAGATATCAATTCTTTCAAATTATATTTTCTTTTCAAGTTTCTTTTAAGATTAAATTGTAAACAAGGTACTATTGTAATGATAGAATACATGGAATATAATTTGAAAAGGTACAAGGTGAAGAATAAGATAAAGTGATCAAATTTTTTATTAGAGTATAAGTGTTTACACTATAAAAAAGCTATTAAATAATAATCAATTTAAGTAATTAAAAGTTATTAGTCACTATAATAACTAATTTATAAAATAAAAAATTATTAAGTACTAAAATAGTCATTATTATGAATAAAAAATATAATTGATCCTTAAATTGGTCACTAATTAATTAGAGACTAATTTAAAAGTTAATTCTTTTAGTATGTAATGTTTAGTGACTAATTTATAATCTAAGTGAAAACAACTTCATTTGTTGTAAATAGTGTGATAGGATATTGATGGTGAGCATGTAACTATATATAAATATAAATGTGAAAACGTGGGAAATGGTTTATTAGATAAAATATATACTCTTGGATGATATATTGGTATTGCATATTTTTATATGTTATATATGTTCATGATATTTTGACCTTTGAGTGAGTAATGTGAGATATTTGGGTTGGTATCATGGTCCAAGAGTCATATTATTGAATATAATGATATATCCTATTTTTAGTGATGATGAGGATATATATATATATATATATATATATATATATATTCTGATGATAAATTTATGCATCAAAATATCACAAAGTGGATACATAATTTACTTTGAATACTACAAGAAAAAATTATATTACCAACAAACATAATCTGTCAGTAATGCTTAAAATTTGTCATTAAATTAAAATTATCAACAGATTTTCGACAGCAAAAATCTTTCGGTAATATCTTTGTCGATAAATTTTACCGACAGATAATAATTTCGTCAATAATTATCGACAAAAATATTCGTCGGTAAAGTTCATCGATAGTTATGGACTACTAGTTTATTTTTGTTTCTGTATTGATTTTTTTTGTTCGAATTTAATTTTTCTTAATGTGGTTAAAATTTAGAATTCCAATGTTATAGCTTTTATCCAATACATCACGTTGTAGCCACATTCCCACGAACTAAATTGCCTATTGCATTTTAATAAAAGAAAGAAAAATTGATATCATACAACTTATACTCACAATAATTAATTTAAGAATTAAATGATATCTTACCTCAGGATATATAATTTGAACTTGCTTTTGTTGATTCCTTTGACATAAAAGGTTTGTACTGATCTACTAAGAACTCGACTTACCCTGGCTGAATTCATGGTGAGTTGGGTTGACTCTCCAATCCACCCACAAATTTTAAATATTAAATTATATTAAAAAAATAAAAAAACCTAAATGTTCTTCCCTCTCTAATTCTTTTTTTTTTCTAAACTACTATAACTTATCCATTTTTGGTGTAAAATAGATTATACAACTTTATATAGATATTTAGAACAAATACAATTGTGTAAAAATGTATAAAATAAAAATTCAAAAATTAAAATAACACACCAAAGTCATATTTATCAAGTTAATGCCACTTTTTTTAGTACTTTTTATTTCTATTGAGCGTAGTTTTAGTGAATCTATGAACCTATAATATGTCATAACTTTATTTATATTTTAATCAAAATTATAATTTAGTTTTTTTAGGGTTGAAAAAAAATTGTATTTTTTTTATTGCGTGAGTCAACCCATTTAACCCACCAACCTGTGGTGGATCAAGCCGGGTTTATATATATATATACACACACACACACACACACACACAACTACAGTAGAATGTTCTAAGTTTTTCAAAAGAATTGTTCATGACATCAACAAGCTATAACTCTATTCAGCAGACTCACTATTGTCCATCAAAGGAGCATCCTCACATGTGTCTTCTTCAGTTCACACAATTAAGTGATTATTGCAAAAGAAGAATAAAGGAAAATCAAACAACATAGAAAATCAAAGGGTAAGCTAACACACAAAATAAGTTATTCATAAGAAAACATGAGTCACATCACTTGAGCATCAATATGAATACAATAAATGATTATACACACATAACAGTTAACACTAAACTCAATTATCGGATACATTATCACAAGGGGTCATCACCCAACTGCACAAGGTTAATCCCCTTCGTGCCAAGGACCAAAAAACAAATCCAAATGTTAGGATCTCTCGCTACTCCCACCACATAACTCATTCAACTCTATTTTAGTGTGAATGATTATTAGATTTCAGGATACCTCCTTCTAGACATCTCCTATATCAAGGCATACACTTAATACCCTCACTAAGATTTTTCCTTGAAATCCTTCAATCTTCATCATACATGCTCACCATAACATGTTATAATCAATTCATCACAATAAGAACCATAAACATGCTTCACATCAACCACAAAATACTCAAAAGTAGTCAAACAATGAAAAATAGGCAAAACATGACATTTGACGCTCAACGCGAATCAACTCATAAAAATTGGTGCTCACAGGTGTCGTGGTGAGGCTTAGCGTTGTATCATATATCAAAAAATTCAATTCAAGGTTTTTGAGAAATCAGGACCTGTTTTATAGCTCAGATTGGTAATCCTCTGTTAGGCATTGGTCTAAACAATCTTTATATCATAGGAGTTGGTATCAATTTGCTCAATGACTCACATCCTACATTTCCCCAATTGCCTCACAATCAATCATCCAATCAAACAAAATTCATTAAAAATTTCACATACTCAAATCATACATACAAAAATGATAATTACCAAATTCAATCAATTACACACGTGCCAATATTAATCTTTATCACACTCACTCACACAGACAAGAAAAGCTAGCTTCCCTTATTTGGAGAAAAGCTCAACTAACTATAACAACACCAAAACCTTTCCCAAACCATAAGGTACTCTATCTACATAATAGAAATAGCACAAGAATGATCATATCATATCAGCATGACCATAGATCAACAGAAAACCAAAAAGAAGACCATAGGAGCACGTGCAACCTTAAAAAGAGATGCATGCAAATATTAACAAAATTACATAAAAGAAGAGTTGGAAATTAACTTTTTCACCTGGAGAAATTGATTTGATGGACTTGAAGATGTTAGTGCGAGAATCACACAAGCGGTCTTTAATCTCCAAAAATATGATCAAAAGGTTAGATAGTTTAGAAAGAGGAGAATAGCTTCAAGAAGGAGATTTATAAAGAAATGTAATATATTTAAGTAAAGATATCACTTTATAAAATTTCTATTTATAATTTAGCGCTTTATTATTAAAATAATAGAATTTCATTATTGAATATTATCACTCTTAAAATATTATTTTCTAGATTAAAAAGATTACTATTTATATATTATTGATCTATTTTTTTAAATTATTTTATTATTGTCTAACATTAGGCGCAAAATCTAACCATGTTGTAAACATCTCTTGCACTAGCTCAATTGTGGATAAATATATAAATCGGAAGCATCATAGAGTTATGTTTGCGTTTAGAAGAGCATTTGTCGTGATTTTAATTATATAACACATAAACTAAACTACCTACCAGTTTAATTATATTTAATAATTTGACATTAATTTTATGTAAATAAAAATTAAACATTAATGTATTAAAATCATTTGCAGATATTTTTAAATTATAATAAATTTCTCACTTAAATTTGAAGATGCATGAGAAAGATGTAGAGGAAATAAATTGTTTTCTGAAAATCTCAAAGCCGTCGATTTCTTTTGAAGAATAGAAACCACCCGATCTTGAAAATTGCCATAAAATTTTAAAATTAATTTTATACAATCAGTCGACAAAACAAAATTTTAAAATGATATAAATTTGACATTATCTCTCCCTCTGGGAGATTTTTACCTAATCTAACGATTAATCTTAAAGTTTTGCGGATGAATATTTTAAAAAAAAGGAAAAGGAAAAATAAAATTTTGATAAAATTTTAGTTATGGGTTGTTTATCACTATTTTAAAAATATTTGATGAATAATAAACCGAATAATAATCGGAATTTTTAAAGTTCTCCCAAGAAGACACGATATATTCCTAACTAGTTTTTGTCTCATTAGAAACCCGTGGGGAATTTTTTATTGTTTATGATCTTCGCTTAAAATGACGTTAAAAAACATTTAATATTTTATATAATTTCATCATTCAAGTTTAGTATTTAATTAAGACAGCCATAAATTTGGTTTTGAAAAATCTTATGGCAATTTAAATAATTGTAAATGAATTAAATTCAAGTCCAACCCAAATACAACAAATTGAATTGAAATTAAATATTAAGTTGACAAAAAAGTTAACAGCAAAGATTTAATTGAAAGATACATTTAGTTTATTCAAAATTGAAATTAGATATTCATTTTCAAATACAATTTTTATGAAAAAATTTGTCGCACTTATAAGTAAATTAAAGGCTTAAATATACATTTGATCCCTATTTTTGTTGATTTTATTCAATTTGGTCCCTATTTTCGTTTTATGTTCAATTAGGTCCTCATTTTCGTCAAATTGTGGTTAATTTGGTCCTTTTCACTAACGGTGTTTAAATAGTTAACGTTTTTGAACAGTACATGCCACGTGTCAGCTCCTGGTTTTTTTGATTTTTTTTAAAATTTTTTTAAATTTTTAATTTTTTTGTAAAATTTTTTTTAATTTGAAAAAATAGTCCACGTGTCAAGTCACAGTTGTGCCACGTGTCAATGTTAGTGCCACGTGTCAGTTTGTGGTAGTATTATTTTT
>Ga0214545_1003845_pt1 | contig 28392 bp, 11 predicted proteins | sample CNSS4metaG_FD_160064 | JGI IMG/M metagenome (GOLD analysis project Ga0214545, IMG submission 160064) | Root nodule microbial communities from cowpea collected in UCLA plant growth center, Los Angeles, California, USA - CNSS4 | ecosystem: Host-associated > Plants > Roots > Nodule | place: USA... | reverse complement strand
CTACATTAGAGATTTGATCCGAAGATAAACCAGACATTGACCAATTATCTATGGCCCCTTCTAGGTATTCTGATAGGAAAACAACTAAAAATGGCGTGACAAGGTCATTTATCCCCTGAACATATCCACTTGCAGGATGCCGGATGGCCCTGGAAGACAATCAGGAAACCAAATAAGTAAAAAAAAAAAAAAAAAAAAAAAAAAGCTTCTAACAATAGCATACTTAGTGAGAAAAAAAATCAGTTCAACAAGGATAATCCAGAAGAAAAAGAGTTCCAGAGTATTTATCAGGGTAAAGATGACTACCTATCCAATTGACAACTGAGTGATGCACTTAAAATGGGAAAGCTAGATCACAAAGGTTTACTGTGGTTCTATCATTTTTTTTTCCTATTTTCTTTTCTCAGGCTATTGATCTAAACTACTATTAATACAATATCATAGCAGTTATTCTAAGTATGTTCCGAAAGTGCAATAAATATGCATCATAAGGTAGTTTGGACCATTTTTTTCTGGTTTCCAATGCTGAAACCATTTGAAGAACAGAATCTACTCACAGTCTCCATCAAGGTTATCATTTTATAAGATAAATGGAAACAAATATATGATCCATCCAAAAGTGAATGAAGTTAATTCATTATGTATATCACAACCACAAGTTTATCGAGCTTCCTTAACTATGGCACATAATAATAAATTATTCATGTCATTTGCTAACCTATGGAATAATATCATCTGTTACTAGTGTAAAAAAAAAAGATTGAGTACAGAATCTGAAAAAATAGAAGCAGAAAGACCCATTCTAATTTAGTGTTTGGACCAACTTATTTTCGGATTCTCTTCCAAACAAACTAGTTTTAGGAGCTTGTGACTGTACTTCTCCTTTTCCTACTTTATTTCAAATCCCAAAATGAACACACTATACAAGATATTTAAAACTTCAAAAAATTATAGAATTATAAATTCCCAAACATTTTAAATTTAAAGCTCTTATTTTCAATTTTCAGTTTGTAGTAGCTTTTAAGCTCAAATAAAGTGAAAGCTTAGAGCCTTTTTACACCTCAAAAAAATTTACAACAAAGAACACTAGCTCAAAATGAAACCAGACATATAGAAACAAGATATCAGTAGTATCTAACCATGTGTAAAGAATACGCTCCAATGATTTTTGAACTTGCTCTTGCTGAAAGAATGACACTTCAGGTACAGTTCTCGGACAATCAACAGCAATCTAACAATCATAAAAATGAAGAACCTTATTTTTTGCCACTAATCCAATTAGGAATATGATATAATCAAGAATACCTGGCGAAGCATATTGATCTCATCATCCGAGCGTTCTGCATCAGGAATATCATAATACTGAGAAATATAGTCAAGATACTCAAGGCGCTTTCTTCTCAAAACTCCTTCCCTTCTATCTGAATTAGTTGGTGCATATCCCTGGACTCCGAAGTTCATCATTAAATTTTTAATAAGAAAAGAAAGTATCCATAGAAAACACGCAACTAATCTATGTAATTTTTAACAAGAAAACATCATAGGGTAAATACTCAATTTTTTTTGTGTAGCCTTGTTTATAGTTTATATATGCAGCACCTACATCACTATGAAAGAACTTACCCTCAATGATTTTATTTCTATAAAAAAGAATCACATATCGCCAAAATAAAATAAGAATATACATATCCATATAAAGTATAATCTAAACTCCAAAGTACAACTGATAACTGTCATGAAAGTACATGCTTGAGTAAGATAAATGGCTTACGATCACAGAGCTTACCAAGAGAAGTCTCCACACTGTAGGACGCATGTAATCTGGAACACCACTCCAAGATAATTCACGCAATTTCTCTACAGGATAGATGAGGAAGAAATATAAGCTCTGCATCATTGGTTCATTGCTGAAAAATAGAAAAGTAATTGGATATTCTTAATTCTCAATACGGTTTTGGCAGTTAAGAAGCCGAGGGTGGTTTCCAATTGAGGCCTTTACTATGTGGGGTTGATAGAACTGCGTGTTAAGAACTGAAAATACAAGACTATATCTTGAAAATCTTCATTGCTTTACTCCAATTCTGCACCTACCAATGTAGTAGGTATAGAATACTTGCACGCTGTCCTCAATGCATCATGCTCTCAGTTCAATTTTCCAGTAATTTTTAGCTCCAGAGGGTTTCTTATCCTCGTCACTTTGTGTTTCTCCTCTTTCTCAAAAAGATGTTTTATAAAAAAAACTTGGATGCTTGACATATTTACAACATTTTGGGGGCATCAACAAAGGGGTAGAAGGTATATGAACTACGCACATTGTCTTGCAAAACTATTTTGAACCTTACCATTAAAAAATCATACAAGCAAAGGCAACTGTGTCATGAGTGTGGTAATATGGGAACACGGATGTGCTAAATATGACACTTCCACCAGAATATAAAGGAGCAATGAGAAGCAGTCATTGCTGATATAAAAAAAAATGGAAATGAAGAGATTATAATACCTAATGCAACCATCGTCCCAGAAAGCACCTTAGTGAACTTTAATATCCTAGCAGAATCTGTAGCTCTAGCACCGAATGAAGATTTCTGTACTTCTTCGGACGGGCTCTGTACATTGGATGCTGATACTTTCAACTTATTGTCATTGAGAGAACCAAATGATTTCCTTGAACTCTGAGCTTGCTTCTGTGTTAAGAATAGAGGTTTCACTTGATGAATTGCTACCCATCACGAAAATTAGAGATATGTATGTGAGTACAATATACAACTATGACACATGAATGTACTAAAATCACCTCTATTCTCTCAGATGTGAGGCCACTTGTTCCAGTTTCACTGTATGAGAAGCTCCTTGTATAAGTTGGTGAGGATAAGCTTGAGTAATCTGGAGAACTAACCCTCTGGCTCAATAATATTTTACCAGGAATGTTACGACCCTTGAGTAACCTTCACAAAGGAAGAATATAAAATTATAAATTCCCATCAATTGTATATGGTATATTTAATTTGATTGTATATGGTATACAATCCATACAAAACGAAAAGAAGCTACCCAATTTGATTGAACGGATCACAATCAAATCAAAATGGGGTGGTTACACCAGACGCACATAAACCATTCCTAAGTACGGTGTATTAGAATTTCACCCATCGAAAATTCGTGATCCTTATGCCAAAAAGATTCAAAATTTCTAATGGGTTTTCTAAATCAAACGGAAGAAAACATTAGGAAGTAAAGATCAGCAAATCGGGCAGCCAAATTCTGGAGATCGTGAGTTCTTGATAGAAAATTATGAGGAAAAATTAAAAGCAACTACTAAGTAGAGAGAAGAAAGGAGGATAGGTACCCTTGAACATTTCTGAGGGTCTGGTTAAATCGGGAATCTGGGATTCCCACGGCAGCGTCTTTGCTGCGTTCGGCTTTGTTGTTGTTGTTGTCGTCGTCGTTCTTCATGGTTGATCTCTCAGAATGGAATCCGTGTTTTGTTTTGCTTGATAGTTATTAGTGACACTTTGATATCTTTTGAGAGCTAGTGAGTGACTATACTGAATCTGTGCGTGCAAGCAACATCATGGTTCATGAATCAATGCTTCCCAAAATTCTCTTTTTTCTTTTCTTTTGGTACTAATCCATAATCATGTTTTTTTCTTCGTTTTTCCTCTTCGCTAATCAACACTCACTTCATACACGTGTGCGCGAGAGAAGAGAACAGAGATCCACAACTTGAATCTGGCAATTCTCTATGTAAATTTCAGATTGAATCATACAAATACTCAATATCATTTTCTGACAGATCTTTTAATACACGGTTTGGTTTTATACTAAAATGTTTGAAAACTACAAAAAAAAATGCTTATATACTGCAACAGAACAGTTGTTAATCAACTCCTCTTGCTGAAGAAGTGTTAGAAATATATATCTCAACGTATTTTTCTTAAAAATTATGAATAAAAACATATCCAAAAGTATAATAATAAAATTTTAATGAGATTCATTACATGAAGTGGAATCCATAATTTTTGCAATTTTTTTAAATAACTTGAGCCCATAAAAGTGTTTTTTTCTTATTAACGTTTCCTCCGTTCACTTCGCAGCCAAAATGAAGAAAATTAAGTTTAAAGTGGGATAGAGTACGGAGTTAGAAGTCTAATGAATTTTGCTTTACGCCCTCATGATTTTATACTTTACTCCCTTTATTTATTGGTAGCAAAAACTTGAATAAAATATTATTGTATGTGAAAGGTAATTTAAAGTGTATATATTAAAGTTATTTAAATTTAAACACTTTAAAAAAATTATAAAATAATTTTCACTACAAAATTTAACACATATTTTATAATATATCATTTTTCAATCACAGAAAATAGTTATTTCGATTGTAAATTTTATTTTTTTTCATCTTTAAATTTAATTCATTTATTAGAAGTCTTTAATCCAAAATAATAGTCCGAGTTTTAGTATAGTTAAGGATTACACGTTCTGAACGATGAATTCTAAATTGTATAACATAAAAAAAAAATTGAATTATACAATGAGAAATTTTAATGGAAGGATTGGACCAAAACTTAAGTTAGATTGGACCAATTTTAACGGAAGGATTTAATTGAATCCATTATAAAATAAACGATTAAATCCAATAACAATTCATTAAAGAATGAACATTATGCATTATCTTCTTAAAAGTGTCAGTACAATATATTCAAGTATACTTTTTAAAAACACTTTTTTATTAAATAAAAATATATTGATACCTTCAAAATCATAAATGGGAATCTTTAATATGAAGTAAAACCCATTCATTTTAGTATTTTTCTAAAAAACGAACAATAAAAATGTCTTCAGTAATGTGATGTTAACGTTTGCCTCGCTACAGTGCCTAACGTTAGGCATCAATGAGTTCGCACAAAGGCGACCGAAATTTGGGATATGTTGAGTTATTTAATTGCAACTATTACAATAAAAGAAAGAACCAAATCCAACAAAAAAAACTTAATGAAGAATCAAAATTATGCATCATATAACCATTCGTATTAAAACTGCAATTAAACCAAAAATTTAACAATAGACTTTATTACTCATACCGATGTATGGCACATCCATACGTAAAGCAAATCTGAAGTCACGCTACAACTACACGAAAAGGAGCGTACTTGAATGGCCCCACAAAATCTTAACAAGGTTATAATACAAAATAATACATATAAGGGAGCAAATATAAGCATCCTGCAGATTCAGAAAACACTTACAAGGTATAATGCAGGGTTGGTATCTTATTTAAGATCCCCTTCCAGTAAAATCAAGACCAACGCAAACAAACAGAACAGGAAACTGAGCTTAAAATCTGGGATATACACGACTTTGCAGCTTCAGTATCTTCTTGTGGAATGCTTTTGTCTCATCTTTTCAATGTATTTGGACGATCTCTTTTAGCAGAAAAAATTCAACATATCATTGAGGGGAGTCATTTCCCCAAACATTGTCCCATGAACCACCACTTGGAGCAGCCTTTGGTGCCTCAATGTAATTTACATCTCCAGAAGAATTGTATGGTCCAGGCAGCCGCTGTCCATTTGGACCTGGTGGGTGAACCTTCTTGGACTTACTTCTAATTCCAAGCAAGCGCAACACAAATCTAGCTAGCTCTCCATACAATAAACCGGAGCGATCAAACAGCTGCATTAGAGATCAAGAAATCATCTTAAATTAAACTACGCTCATAACACAAGAAAATAAAGTGTTATATAATATAGAATGTGTTCCCAGATTTAGCATTGTGCTGCAGACAAATGGGTTCAACAAATGCAATGAAAATGTTACATTATATACCCAACTGGCTTACTGCTACATTAAACTAAATATTACACAAGGTAGAGCGCTTCCTGAGGAAATAACAGCCGTTAATCGGTGTGCTTGGACAAGATTACTTAGTTACTTATAAAAACTGAGTCTTTAGAAAAGCTGGTAAGGACTTCAAATTGGTTTTGCCGGAATAGGTTATTATTCATCATGCGAGACCAAAAAGACCTAAAATTTTGTATGAAAGAGAATGCATCATTTGTATAACCTTTCTCGTAATTTGACAGTAGTATATCTCATTGTTAATATCCAAAGGAGAACAATTCCACCAATCAGTTTTTTAGACAACTTTATGTAAAAAAAACAAAATCATTGTACAGGAGATCCTCCCCAAAGATAAAATTCCAAAGCAATTAAAAACATATCTGACCTTCCTTTTTCACTGGAATATCATTCTTCCAAAGTTCCAACAGCCATAGAAGCTGGGCATACAATTAGCAAATAGACAAAATTACGTAAAATGAAAAGACAATGACGAATAAAAAAACCTGGAGAAGTGCAGTCATGAACAGATGGAAAGCCTGTGTGTTCTGGTCTATGAGTATTGATATTCGACCAAAAAAATTAACCACACCTTGCATCTGTCAATAGAAGAAATGAATTCAACAAATGCCAAAAATAAAAGTTTTAAATAACATATAACATATAACAAAATCATATCCATATTTATATATGTACCTAAATATAATATTCCTATGCTGCTTATGATAACCAGGCACTTTAACTAATAGAAATTTGACTAGAGACCAATAATTCCCAGCTACAAAGTATTAGCAGAATGTTTGGAATCAGTTATTTTCTTCAGAAGCTTTGTCATAAATTGGTTAAAATTAGCAAATATTTCTTCAAAAAATTAACTCAATTAAACAAACACTGATATTACCCTTATTATCATACCGTATTGTCTCACTTGGCTCATAGGCACTCTAACTAATAACAAGATTGAAACATAAGATTTGAATTCTTTTAGCACAACGGCATGCAAACAAAAAAAATGAATGGGTCAACCAACAAACAATCACAAACATGAAGTTGCCAGTGGTAAAGAATTAAATATGACTTAACAGACAAACTAATCTAGCAAACCAAATCGGGAGAAACAATGACCATTCTTCATTTTCATCAATCACCCCTATGGAAGAAAAACTAAACTAACCAAAGTATCATATCACTCACCACACGTAGGACAGAAATCCAAAATCCAGGTGGGGATGGAGGGCCACCAAATGGATTGTTGGGATCTTGATCTCCATAAGGTCCACCACCCATGCCATAACCACCCATTGGACCTCCAAAGCCACTGTTATACATTCCCCCTCCATACATCCCGGACGACCCATACATGCCACCACCATATCCTCCCCTGTACATACTGTTACCACCATAAAGTCCCCCACCATAAGAAGATCCATACATTCCTCCTCCTAGTCCACCATAAGAGGATCCATACATCCCAGTTCCATATCCAGAATTATAATTCATTGTAGAACCATATCCTGCATATTACAATAACAAAATTAACAAGGTTCGTTAAAATACACAAGCAGAGAGAAAAGTTCACATCACGAAACATTTTTCAACAAGGAAGAAGAAACCACCTCCATATGTGCTATTTCCATAATTCTGCTCCCACGGCCTTGTGGGCACGGGCCTCCCAAGAGAATTCCTGTTAACAGCTGCAGTCCTATCAGAAGCAGAAACAATTTCCCCAGGTTTCGCAGTTCCTGAAGCCTCAACTACATCACTCGTATTGCCAGCTGACGGGGGTTTAAAAGGCGCTGGGCCAGACGAGGAACCTGCTTGTTCCCAGGGTTTTGGCGGAGGACCATTTGCTGCCACAAAAAATTTACACACAGCCAAAATATCATAAAATTTTCAGATATCAAAGTGCAGTTCGTAAGAATTTCCAGCGCCATACTTCGTATATATCAATAACAAGAAGCCCTTTTGAGAAAGGTGAGCAAAGGTGAACTTAAGCTGTTTCAAACAATTAGAAACACAAAAATAAAAACTAGCAAGTTGGGAAAATAAATTAGAATATAATCAAAGCATGATTCGATTCCAGTCTGAGGCCAACAGAAAGCATACTCGTTTTCAGAATATTCAGAGTACACATGCTTCAATTTATATAGAAAAAAAGCGGTTGATGAAAATCAATGATATAACAGATCGAAGGAAGGAACAAAAGGGAGGTATTGTTATTTACGTGGAATGCGTAGGATTTTAGGGTTTGGAGAAAACGGAGAACATGGGGATGAAGGAAAAAAAAAAAAAAAAAAAGTGTGGGACGTAAAATTGAGCGAGGAAAACGAACCTGAGGGTTGTGGGTTAGGTTCCATGGGAATTGCAGAGAGAAGGCATATAAAGAAGAAGATTGTGTATGCAGAGGTTCAGTTCTTGGCACCAAAGCCAAGCGATTCGGGTGGCTTTCGCCTTACAATTACACGGCGAAGAAGGGGGCGGGTTTTGTTTCGCAGCACCTTCTTTATTTCTTTCATCTTCTATTTTTTTCTATTCTATATTCTGAGGTGGGACCCAACTCCTTCACCTATGTAAAGCATTTCTCCATCTCATCTCATCCAAATCTCAATCAAATGTTTTTTTTTTTCTTTTTTAATTCACAGATAAATTTTCATTCTATTACAAGATTTAATAATTTTTTTAAAATAAAGTTAAAATAACTATTATTATTGGTATAAAAAAATGATAGGCAATTTGCGATATATTATGTTATTAAAAATTGAAATCAATTTGTAATGTCAGATGTTTTTAAAATTTGTCTACTATTAATTCTAGTACTCGAATAGTTTGATTCTATTTCTTTAATTTCAAGATTATGATTAAAGATTCAGGATTAAGTAGAAGTCAGAATATAAAATATGTGTAAGAGGCATTTAAACTCAATACAAGTTAGTATTTGAATACGGTATGTCAATGTTCATTCACATGGAAGAATGATTTTATATAGTATACTTACTGATAGAGAGACAATGTTAATCAAATCGTTCAGATAGAAAACCATATTTTCCAAAGCCAATGCAGAATTGTCGCTCCCAACTACAACAAATTCCTTATCACTTAAAAAGAAAGAAAATAGTTCAAGAGATTTGATTAAAAAATTTGGTAAAATCAGATCATAAAATAATGTGTCTGTTATGCTATTTTCACATATATTTTTATATTTTATTTATCTATTTATCAATTATTAGTTTTATTTTATTTCTTTTCGATCAAACAATTGTTGTATTAACTCATCTTCCATATTTTTTTAGATAATAATTTGAATAAAATACTCTTTATATCATTAAATTATTTTAATGGTTTATAATAATCTAAAAAAAACGTACTAAATTGTTTCAAAATATAGGTTTAACTATACATTTGGTCCCTATTTTTGTTGATTTTATTCAATTTGATTCCTATTTTCGTTTTATATTCAATTAGGTCCTCATTTTTGTCAAATTGTGGTCAATTTGGTCTTTTTTACTAACGGTGTTTAAATAGTTAAAGTTTTTGAACAATACATGTCACGTGTTAGCTCCTGGTTTTTTTGAATTTTTATTTTTTATTTTTTAATTTCAAAAAAAATGTCCACGTGTTAAGTCACAATTGTGTCACGTGTCAGTTTCTGGTAGTATTTTTTTTTTGTTCAATTTAGTCCCTATATTCGTTATTTTTGTTCAATTCAGTCCCTATATTCGTTATTTTTGTTTAATTTAGTCCCAGATTTTGTTAAAATAAAACTATTTGATTTTTAAAATTGACATTATTATTACTTATTTTTTAAATTTAATTATAAATTATAATATTTAATTATTAATTGAATATAATTTTTAGATTCAATTGTTAAATAGAATATAATTATTTAAATATAATTAAAATATAATTATTAAAATTTTAAAAATATATATTAACATTTGTAAAATTTACATTTCAATTTAAAATATTTAATATTTTTATTGCATTTTAGATATTAAATCCTAAAATATTTTATATGTAAATGTTAATTTTACAAATATTAGTTTATTTTTATAAAATATTTTTATATATCAATTTTAAAAATATTTTAGAATATAAATATTAGAAAAAAAATTAATAATTATACTCTTATAATATTTTAAATAATTATATTCTATTTAGAAATTAAATATAAGAATTTATTCTATTTATAATTAAATTTAATAATTTATAATTGAATTTAAAAAATAATAAATTTAAAGGTTAATTTTAGAAAAGACATTAATATAATTTGTATAAAAGATATTAAATTTAGTGTCAATTTGAAAAGAACAAAATTGATTTATTTTAATAAAAATTTGGACTAAATTGAACAAAAATAACGAATATAGAGACTAAATTGAACAAAAAAAATAATACTACCACAAACTGACACGTGGCACTAGCATTGACACGTGGCACAATTGTGACTTGACACGTGGATCATTTTTTTGAAATTAAAAAAATTTAAAAAAAAATTTAAAAAAATTTAAAAAAAATTTAAAAAATTTTTAAAAAAAAATCAAAAAAACCAAAAGCTGACACGTGGCATGTACTGTTCAAAAACGTTAACTATTTAAACACGTTAGTGAAAAGGACCAAATTGACCATAATTTGACGAAAATGAAGACCTGATTAAACGTAAAACGAAAATAGAGACCAAATTAAATAAAATCAACAAAAATATTGATCAAATTTATATTTAAGCCTTAAAAATATATATATACATTCTGCCCACTGCCCAAACGCATTAACCCACTTTACTTCTCTCACACTCACAACCCAACCCACCCACAACGGGCCAATCTCGAAATTTCGAGGAGTTAAACGGGCCATATACTTTTGGACTTAATCCATAAAGCGGGACCCATTTTAGTGAAAAATATGAATGTCATTTAATCACTTCTGACGAAAATAGATAGAGAAATTTTTAACCTAGGGTTTGGTTTATAAACCCGAAAGAAGAGATTTTGAAATTCTAGTGCGAGAGCAAAATCCACTGGCCAAGATCGAGGTTTACCAATTCTTGTGAGTTTATTGATTCCTGTCTTGTTTCTGATCCTGATTGCTTGAGTTTTCGAGTTGATTTCTGTGTTGAATGTTGAGTTGAACCTTGAACATTCTGTTTTGGCTTGGCTTTCTGACATTGTCATGCTGATTGTCATGTCCATAAATTCATGTTGATTGTCATGTTGATTGTCATGTTGATCTTTGAAGCTGACTTGCAAACTTAAGATATTTTTTTTTAGAGCTACATCACCATTTCTTTGATTGAGGCATCCCTACCAATGTTTGATGTTGGGGAGATTGTTGCAGCAGTGACCTTGATGACTTGCGTTGCAGAGAGCAAAACGTCATTTATATGTCTTTTTCATTTTTTCAATCTATTTGAACTTTGATGGACTATTGTATTAATTTGATGGACTATTGTATTAATGCAGTATAGTCGCTAGTGGTGGTACATTTATATATTGTAGTAAGGTTGTTTGTTTTGTGATCAGTTTTATTATACATTGCAGGATTGTTTTTGTTGTCATATTTGAAATCTGATTTTGGGCTAAAAGTTTAACATAGATGAAAAAGCCCGCGGGTCGGGCTCAAAAGTTCATCCCATTTAACCATTTTGGGTCAGTCCGGCCCGATCCTTATAAAACGGACCAAAATCAGGTCGGACTGACCCGTTTTCACATTCCTAAATGCACTGGGTTATATTTGTGGGTTATATTTGATTCACAGCGCTGCCTTGATTATGCCTTCATTTGAAATTGCAAACTATTTCATATTGGATGGTGTCTGCTGATTATTACTGTGTCTGCTGATTATTACTGTGTCTGCTGATTATTACTGTACTGCTGAGTCTTGTTTCATTGTTGAGTTGTGAATTGTAGCAGATCAGTGCCACTTAGCTCTTGTAACAAGAGTCCATGATTCACTTATATGCAGAACAGAACAGTGTTGTGTTATTGTGTTATGTATTCTTATATTTTCATTTAATTAATTTTTGTTTTAATTATTTTTGATTGCTGTTTTATTAGGTTTTGTCATGTCAGGCGACCAACCTCAACCTCCTCCCCCGTTCCATGTAGATTTTGCTATCCATCAAACGGAAAGTTGTTCGGGAACTATTAGGTGGGATAGAGCACTTACGTAAAAGTGCACATTTGCGGGATCAAGAATATACTGAGCTACAACAACATTATAACGCCCCGCAGAGAATTCAGGAAATTCAGAAGAGAAGGGATAGGAAATTCAGAAGAGAAGGATGACATTCAAAGAGAAATAAATAATCTTCGGAATGAATTTCTGCACGTGATCTCTTCCCACATTATCTTGCCGAGTAACCAACCATAATAAATCACTCTCAGACAAACTTTCAACGAGTGCTAACGATATAGTTTTTGTGACAAAAGTTGCTGAATAAATCACTCAGAATGAAACAATAGTTACTTTTGCTTTGGCACACCAGTTTATAAAAAAACAATATTATAATCTGAGCAGAAGTAAGGTCATATAATATTCTAAATAATGTATCAGTAGTAAGGATATATATTTGAAACAATTACATTATCTAACTTTATACCTGCAACATACTTATACTTATGTATACATTATACTTATTTTAGTTGTATTCATTTATCTAACGATAGAAAACATTTTCAAAACACTTTTTTCTTTCTCTTCTCTATTGTAAATAAGTACAAATGATATTTTAAAAATTATTTATTAACATTAATATCTTTTACGACATACTTACAGAAGTTTATTTTTTAAGTGTGAATATTTTGAACATTTTAATATTAATTCCTTTCTATTTTAAAAATAAATGTATAACAATAAATTTTTAATATTAATATCATTATTAAAAATTGTGAGAGAAGTTAATAAACATTCAAGTTTAAAATATAAATATTAGATGGTATAAAAAAATGTAAATAGTAAACAATTTAAAATTACAAAAATAGATTTGTTTAATAGTAAAGTTGTCATGTTTTAGCACAAATTCATCTTTTAAACTCTTATTTATAAACTTTACTTTGAAATAACAAATTATAAATAACTTAATAAGTAATTTTGTTTCAAAATACAATTGCATTAAATACAGTAAATATTTATTTTTAATTTAATAACGATGTCATTATTCAATTATTTATTTATTCGTCTTTATCATTTGAAGTCCGAAAAGATGCAATCACCAAATCTACAATAACTTTTATAATCGCCTTGGGGCGATACTGAATTAGTAGTCGTTGTAGCCACGTAACTTGGATTTGTCCTCTTTTATCCATACAACCATACTTTAGCTATATTATGTCATTGAGAATCAATCTATCCAGATACTGTCTATTTACAATTACAGAGTGCGATCACAGCATTGCAGAACTGTTTACCTCAGTCCTGATTACTGCCACTACCACTACAAATTTCTATTCTGCTGCTATGTGTTCGATCGATATGTACAGAACTATGAATTTAACACGCAATACTTCCAATGAACCGCACCTTTCTATCTTCCAAAAAGATATTCAGAAATGATAATTTGACAATGCACTACGTTTGGATAATTGAAGCTTTTCACTTGGCGTAGGTGGCTTGTGGCTAACATTCAAACTCCTCAAGATGCAGAACCTTTAGAAGATTCCGAAAAACTAACATCATCTTGTCAAAGTGAGACTTTAATTTTCACATTGAAGTCGCCAACCACATCTATGAGCTGCCTCCCAAGTAGCTATTACTACTGCCAGAACTGCTTAAAATGGAAGGCAAATCACGGACAAGAAACCTGACGCTGCATGTACCAATATCATCCAATATGTCTAGACACTCTTGCAAATCAGCATCATTCACCAACATCACCCATTCCTCTTCATCATCTAGATATTTCAGCTGGAATGACCCAGTTTGTAGTTTGAATCTTGCTGCAACTTCTTCATATAACCTGAAACAACCAGCAGATCGATCGAACTTGAATCGAACGGTGTCTTCTCTATAGATAGCTTTGACAATTAGTTTTGACCCACTATCAACGATGGTTGACTTAACTTTGGACTGATTCTGGTTCTTGAAGCTCTGAGAACCTGATGAAATGCTATGCATCATTGAACCAGAGTCATTAGATGAGTCTGTCAAGCTTGAGGAACTGGGGTGGTTAGGTTCAACAACCCCAGCATCCCCATCTACACCAATGTCCATCTCCTTACCAATCAAGGAATTTGAACTCTGACCAAGAATACTGCATTTAAAGTTTTCTACTCTCAAACCACTCTTGTTCCGAGTCCATTTATCTTGTTCTTTTGCAAGAACAGAGCCCAAACAAGCTTGCTCAGGACAATTCTGCACCTTGGTGCAAAGGCTTTCCATTTCGCATGACCCATCGTCAATTGCCACTGATTTTGAATCTTCACAACAGCCAACGGAAAAAGCATTGGTTTTCTTCAATTTTTCCTCCATCTTAAATGAAAAATTCTCAACTTCATTACAAGGTGCAGATGGTACCGGGACTGCTTCTTGTGTAATAGGTGCAGGGTCTTTTATAATACTTTTCTCAGGAAACAGAAGACTTTTATGTGCATCAGTTTCCTGGATGATTGACCCTCTTGCCACGAATGCCCCCATAGAGGGATCAAACTTCAACCCTCCCTCCACTCCTCGGACAGAGTCGAGCACAGTCTGTATCTTCTTCAGTGATCGATTCACTTTATTAATCTTGCGGGACGGCCACCTTGAGATTCCATGTTGCCTACATATCCTTTTCAGAGTTGTCGGGCAAACTGGTCAAAGGAGAAATATTTGCCAATAAAAAATTGTTTCAATTAACAAGAATTTCCTTTCAGAAATACTGAACATCTCTTATGGACGACGAAATGGTACTCTTTATTTAAGATAGAACAGTTGTATCACATATCAAGTAAAATTGTTACTAACGAGGAAGCTAAGATACTGCAATTACCACTCTTTAAACAACCCTCTTGTATCATTCAATATAATACGAACAATTGAGTTCTTCAAATAAAAGGTGCCACATATGCAATCAGCACCATTTAAACAACTCCGTCATAAGATACATGGTGAAATGCATTCATTGTTTTCCACACTAAATAGTAACTGAAGAAAAAAAATAAAATTCATAATAGCTTTCAGAAGGTATACAGCCCAAAATGATGGTTAAGATCGACCCATATAACCCAAAAAGTGCAAATCTGATAAAAAATCTAACACCAGTCATCTTAATCTAAAATAAATAAGCCAGTTCAATGAATATACGGAAATTAGTATAAATAATGTTGAAATCTAACCACCGATGTTTTTTGCAGCATCCTTCAGACTACCAGAAAAGTATTGTTGGAGAACACTCAAGGTAACATTCTTCTCTGATGTACTTCTATTTTTCTGGACCTGTCTTTTTGCTCCATTTCTTCCCTACACGACAAAAAAGATGTCTCAAGGAAATATTAAAAACTGTTACATCACTCATAACTTAAAAAGTTGATGCATAAACTATATCAAGTTTGCTCTCAATTAGCAGACAACTTTGTCACATAAAAAGAAAGAAATATAACGAGCATTCAGTGTTTCTCCAGTGATCTACTCCACAGTTCATAATCACTTGCAGTAGATTTGTCCATAAATGGAGCAGCAATTTCACATTTAATTCTGCCACTATATCAATATAATAATAAATTATTAACATCTAATCTTGTGCAATCTTCCTGGTTAAGAATTATCAGAAATTTATGAAGATTAAGAACTTTAAAAAAGTTTATTATATACATTAGGTAGCCATTCATTTCACGAGGAAAATTATTCGCAAACTTGGACATCAAGAAGAACTATTACAAAAAAATTTGCAAGATAATAAAATATATTTATTCCGTCCAAAAAATAGCATGTGTACCTGAATAGCAGAAGGCTCAATTTCATTGTCTCCAGCGTTAGTTGCTGTCAATGACATCTTTGGGACAGAATGATAGTCACCATTTATTAATGGTACTCCAGAGTTCTGACGTGACAAAGGAGAAAAATAGGGGGCATTTTTCTTTTCAAATCCTTCTTGTGAACTTTCTATTCTTGATGATTCAGCATCTGACACAGTCCTCAAACTACTACAAATTCTCTGCATGGTACCTGAGAGGTTGTCTAATAAAAGTTGCTGCTCTGAACCCCCAGTCATGTTAACAGGCAGAAAGAATTCCAATATGTAATCATCATGATTGGTATAAGTACTCCTTAGCCTAATTGCAACTGCAGCATTCAAATTATACTTGCGTGCATGATGGACAAGTGGATATTCACTAATATCATATGCCTTCACATCAGGACAAAAGAAAGGATGATTTGATCGAAGAGCTTTCCCAGCTATACCTTTCCCTTCCTCAATATGATGTTCTGTGCATGCACGGACAAATCCTGCCAGTGCTCTATCAGTTATATAGCAAGCAGATTCTTCAAGGCAGAGTATGCTTTTTCTACTAATAGTTGAATGGCACCCTTTAATTCGTATCCTTGTAGCTTCACCTCTTGATCCCTCAGTGTAACAACAGGGAAGCCATGTAAGTGCCAGCGGTAATCTATGTGCATGACAGACAGAACGTAACACATCAACTATCTCAGTCAATGTAGCCTTTTTGTTGTTTGAAAGACACTGCAGAAGAAGAAATAATATTGCAGGTGAAAAATACAGATAAAACCACATCTCAATTAAGGTGGGCCAGGTGGGGTAATATCAATAGGCAAAATAAATAAACAAATTCACAAAAATACCTGGGGAAGACATCGAAGAGGCTTGGCAGTGCTTAAATTTACATTCTGCAAAAAATCATTATAAATACATTATCATTACTGCCTGCAACTATAGTATAATGTTCAAATTCATAAAAGTGTAAATAGTCATTCGGTACAAAAAGTATCGACATATTTCACTTTAAGTACGGTGAGAAAAAAAAAATTACAGTGTTAGTATAAAAACTTTAATTCCATTAGTTTTATTTGAACTCCGTTGATGGTTAAGGTAAATAAAAATGTGTTTGGTCTCTAGTAATTGTTATGTGAAAATTAACGTTAACATGCAATTAAACTTGAAGGAACCACCTAAGGATATTTCAATTTACAAAGCGAAAGGCAAAGGTTCCTTCGATGTTAATTACATATAAATGTTAGTTTTCCCTTTAATAAAGGCACATGACAATTAATAAAGACCAAACGCACGTTCAATCACCTTAACGATCAAAGGAGTTGAAACAAAATTAACGGAATTAAAGTTGTTGTACTAAGACTGATATTTTTTCCTTATTACACTAAAAATGAAATATGTCAATACTTGTACTGAACTAACTATTTACTCTTCATAAAATATAGAAAAAAAGGTTACATTTGGTAAGAATTTGAAGAGTTCATGCATAGAAAAAAAGGGTTACTTTTCTAACTGATTGAAGAGCAGCTCCTTAAATGTGAAAAACAAGTCAAATTATACAATGGAGGGTTGAATTGTGTATTAAAACATTTGGAAATATTCGCAATGAATTGTTTGATGAAAGCTCAGTCAGATGCAAGATTTTGAGCTGACAAACAATAAGTCAAAGACCTTCAAAAACTTAGTCTATAAAATCTCTCATTCTTTAGCTTACTTTTAATAACATGCAAAGTAAACTAGTTCATAGAAAGAAAGATTTACTCTTGGTATTATACTGGTTCATAAGTAAAAGTAGACTAATATGTCAGTATGTTGTTTTGTGGTTATGACTTGTTAATTATGACGAATTGTGTTGTATATCCTTTCATGCTTTGAATTAGTTTAAATTGAGTGTGTTGTGGCTTCATCTTTTTGGAGCCTTGAATTAGTTTGCTCGCAATGTGATTGACTACTTGCGTTATTGCTTCAACTAGGTAGGACAAATTGTGTTTAGTTCTATTATCAAAATATACTTATTGTTTGACAATTTCATTATTTCAAAACATTGAACCAACTTAATTTAACATGAGAATTCTTCATTGGGTTGGGTCATGGATTTATCCAAACCCAACCAACCTAACCCAACTTAACTTGTACATACCCCTAAAAGCATTCTACTTCCACGTATATTTGTAACAGAGGAGTAACAAATAAAGCGCAAGGAAAATTCTGAATTTTATGGTGAAGGACACCAGGTAAACTATCATCAAACTCATTATGAAATGTAGTGAGACAGACAAAAAAGTGCAGAAAGGCAAGTAATATTGGAAAAAGAAAAAGATACCTGGAGTGCACGGGAAACAATTTCAAATTCTCTGTTGAAATCTGGCTTTTCCTTTGTAGTCACAATTTCCAGTACAGCACAACATAGAAATTCCGAGTGCAAATCAAAAATGGGAAATGCAATTGATCCACGAACATGGTGATTAATTGCATGCTCGAACCTTAGGTACTCATTCATACTGTAATAACCAACATTTGACGTCCACTCATGAACTTTGGAGGTAAATACACGACCAGGAAGTCCTAGGAAACAACCAGATTTTCCTTCTGCAGAAAATGTAAATGTCCTGGACACTTCACGGTACCCTGCAAGCATTTGATCTAGCAAATAAGGTTGTTCACTCGTGCTTAAGATGAATTGGTCACCATCCTTTATGGGTACCCAAACTTGTGCCAATATTCCCCCTCCAGCTGATTCCTTAAAGAAGGACAAAGCCCTCAGCATTCTCTCATCAAGTGATAAAGCAGGTGGCCTGGACATTATATAATTTCCTGCATCAGAGTTGTTCAGATGTTGAGAAGAGTCATTAATTTTTAACTTAGAATTCAACTTATTTGCTTCATTTTCATCATTTAAGAAACCAAGAAGGGTGTCCACTTGCTGACAGGCAACTTTCTCCCCATAAATGCGGGGGCTTTCCATATCGTTGTCATTTCTGCCAGCTCCTGACATATAGCATTGCCCATTGTTCTGTTGGACTAGGTTGAATCCATCAGGCAATGAATAGGGTAATGAAGCAAATGACGGAAGCTCATTAGCCAAAATCTGATCAGATATGGATGGGCTGTTGCACAAACCAGCATAAGTATCAAAGTTCATGAGCTCTGAGAAGCTATTGGGCATATCCTCTGATATTGAATTGCTCATTCTGCCATCTAATGATGTTGATCCCACCAACTGAGTTCCCGAAGATTGCCAATCCCCAATTTCTCTTTCCTTGGAGGAAAAGGGGTATTCCATACTTGGTTTGGAAATCAAACTTCCTGAAAAATTTAACCAATGCTAGAGTTCCTCTGTGTAAAAATTTGCATGAGACGCCGCTTCCATATTCACCAGCACTCTCGAAGTCTGTAAGTTGTCCACTTAAATTAGCTAGCTTATCAATCAAGCAAATTAACATCAGAAAAAAAAAAACCAAAAAATAAAATTTTCACATCGATAATTAGAATCCTACAACATCACAACAGCAGATTTTTGAGAATGGTAAGTTGGAAGCCCATGCCCAAGCCAGGATATGCAACTGCTCTAAAAACATTTAAAATAACAAAATAAAACTTCAGTTCTTTAAACAAAACAAAAAACAAAAAAACTGCATAGGAAAAATATTAGAAATCCAATATCAGTATGCATATGCATACTTCGTATTTCCTGATTGCATTTCGTTGAGCTGATTTAAAGTCCTTTTACAATCTCGATATATGTTAAATATTAATTATTAATCTAACGCCATCATATCCATCTCTCTAACTCATTTTCTACAGTCTTCACACTATAGAGAATCCGGATCCATAAACAACAACTTAAAGGCCGAGGTTCCCATACCTCAAAGCTACGCATCCAAACCCCAAAGAGAATTCCAATCCACAAAAAGCCACAACACAACTGGAACTAGATATAGAGGAGAAAATACATTTCAAACATACACCTTAAAAACAACAAGCCATTAAGAAACCCACAAAGTTAACTCAATAACAAGGAACTTAGTTAGGGTTCCCAAAACCTGAATGTTGAGGAATAAAACGGCGTAAAGTACAAGGGACCTAGAATTTCGAAAATCTTGTCAACGACCGGCAAATTGTGAGGGACTCCAATCCTCGTTATTATGTGTGAACTGTTAACATAGTTTAAAAAAAAAAATTGAGGTAGACGACAATTTTGACAAAGCAATTGAGGATTTCTAACACGTGAACCCTAGAAATGGGTTTGGTGAGAGTGGCAGCGAGTCTAACCGACCTTAAAATCCTCGACCATGACGAAATCCCTGCTCATAGAATTCAACAAAACAGGGGCAACTCAGCTCTGAAGTTGACGCAGTGAGAATTTAAAATTCTGGAAATGGAAATAATTTAGAGAAAAAAAAAACGAAAGTATTGCTGAAAAGAAAAGAACGAGAAAGTTGTAGCTGAAAACTGAATTCGTTGGACGGAAGAATCAGAGAGAAGGTTTTGGTTTGGGTTGCTAAAAGCGGAAAGACGGTTTTCATAGCCGTTTTCACCTTTGTACGGCGTTCTTAACTATGTGAACTCACTCGTCTCTTCCGTTTTAGATCTCAATTTTTTTATATAAATTAATTAAATATCTCCCATTGATTCACTTTCCTTCAAGAATCTCGCTGTTTAGTTTATAATTATAAATAAATAAAAGAAACTTGCTCTACGGTTCCTACGTAGTAAAATATTATTGCAGTCAATTCAATTGAATTCGATATCTTGTAACTCAATATTAATTTTTATTTCGTCAATTGAAATTATATTATGCAAAAAAAGAAAATATTACTAATGGTATAATAGTATGCATAAGTTATAGTAATTATTTTCACTTCATGGCTAAATAGATTATGGCATCAAAGTTCAACGCAACAATTACTTTTAATTTAATGAAATTTATTAAAGTACTTACATTGTAAGAACGTGGTTGATAGAAATTGGAATCTTAATAATACCTTTTTTTTCTAGAGACAGAAATGAAACATTGTTTTGACGTTTCTAATTATGGCAATAAGGCGCTTTAAGTCAACTTCTAACAATGTAAACCAAATATCTGCTCAAAGTATTTTAATTGTATATATTATATTAGTAATGTGTAATTATTGCCTAATTTCACTATTCATCACTAAATCCACCTTATGATTTGATAGTTTTATTTATGCAAATTATTTACCTTTTCTTCTCTAAATTTATCTTTGCTCTGTTGGGTATTATACCGCAATATTTATTTTTTACTCATTATATGCTGTAATATATACGCACGTCAAGTATTTATTTATGTTTCTGAATATACCTCGCGAAAACAGATTGGTAATTATTAAAGTATAAAAAAAATCGTGTTTTTTAGAATTTTGCTTTTTGAGTTTTCTTAAAATACTATTTGTTTTATATATTGGGTGAAATAAAGCCTTTTTTTTAAATACAATTATATTTTACACATATGATAATATTTCTATCTACATGAATTTTAAGAGTTATTGCACGCTCAAGTCAAGATTATAAAAAAGATATTGAATAGTCAATTGGAATATGTATGGTTTATTCTTTAGAGATGAATTTTAGTTTATGATATACTAAAATATAAATAGTGTTATAATCATTCAAAACTAATATATAGAAAATAAGTTATAGCTGTGTAAGTAAATTATATTATTTTAATAACAATACAATATTACACAAATTACTAATTAAAAAATATCTATATGCAACTTTTAATTTTTTCATTAGAAATTGTGTTTAAGTGTAATCCATCTCACATAACTCATATCAATCGAAACATGTATATTTTACTGGAAACTAAAAAAATCTCATTAAAACAGGTTATAATACTATATTTAAAAATTAGTTTAAGTTTAGGTATAATTCATTCTTGTAAAACTAATTTGTAAAATCATGACTTTGTCCATTTAAAATTGTAATGTTATATATAAATATTGTCTATGCTAATTCTTTAAAGAGTTCAAGGAAAGATCCTTGGAAAATTCCATATATAGGTAGAGTTGAATGATAATTATGAGTGATGTTATAATAATGCTTACAAAATGTTTTTATTTATATTTTTTTCTCATCTTAGGGCACCTACATTATGAGGGTGTATGTGATGTTGAAATTAATGCATTTTTTAATTTTGTATTTTTGTAAACATAATTAGGGATGGCAATTAGGGTCTGTCCGCAGAAAAAACGCGGGACGGGCCAAGGTAGTGAGCCCGTAGGCTCGCATAGGTCTGTGCCTGCGCGGGCCGGCCCGCAAGCCCGCGTAAAATTAAAAAAAAAAAACTTGTACTTGTGTATATTAATTACTTCTTTTATAGAATCTCGCATTAACGTTTCAAATTCTTGTATAACTGGAAAAGACAAGTATTATGTAATTTTTAATGTGCTAAATTTTAAAGAATACATTGTGTATGTCATAGTATGAATATGATGAAAATATTGAATTATCAATTTATCATCTAATTCTCCAAAGTCTTTACTTAATTTTGTGAACTTCTTAAAGTTTCCCAATTTTTAACATGAAAAGTTTTATCATAAAAATTAAAAAAAAATTAAAAAAATAAAAAAATAAAAAAAACGAGCCGGCCTGCGGGCCAAGAAATATGCGGGGCGGGCCAGTGTTTTCAGTCCGCATAAAGTATGCGGGATGAGACGAGTCAGCCTGCGCTGTACGAACCTTATGCGGGACGGGCCTAAACGGGACAGGCCGGCGCGCATTGCCACCCCTAAACATAAAGATCGGTATCTTAAGACGTAAATGTTTGACATGAAGAAGCTTTGATTTTGAAGAAGGTTTAGTTAAATAAGGGCAATGGGACTTTACGTATTGGGATTCACAATTATGGGATTAGGTTTTCCTTTTATTTTGGGATTTCACATCTCATTCTCTTCTCATCTATTTGTCAATCTATGTAGCAGTTGGCCACCCCAAACGGAGTTGTCGAAACAGTGGAAACTTCAATGCTTAACGCTGTCATGTTTTGATTTGCTACCAACAATATTTTTATTCTACAAAATGAGCTAATAAAAACTTGTCTTCTTTAATTTCGGAATCTTACACACACTTGTATATAATGAATTACATATATTTATTATTTTTAAATAATTATAAAAAATGTATTTTATATTTAAATTAAACTATACACTATTTTAAAAAAATATATATATAAAAAAAAATTATTACACTGTTTATTTTTTATGAAATATAACTTGTGTTAGCACCTATCCAAAAACATTCAATTTGTCTTTACTCTTCCATCGTTATAGTTCTTACCGTTTGCTTTCCTTTCTTTAGCTCACGTTCAATCTCGTTTCGCTCTTTTTTGCTTGGTTGCCTGGACGATCAGAGTACCTATCTACAAGGCTCTCATGTTTAAGTCAGTTTAAGTCCGTTCGGATAAATGCAATTAATGTTGTAATAAATATGAAGTAAAAGTCCTTACCAACTTACCTTGTGTTCTTATTTATAGTGTTTGACATGGACATGTGATTAGGATTTTCTTAATCATGGCCTAATTAATTGCTTAATTACTTTTTAAACTTTATTACTGACTTGTATTACTTTAATTTGCAGATTTAGTTTTGATGCAGCCGCCCGATTGAAGGGTCAAGCGTGTTGTCGAAGCCCTCATAATTATGGCGACAAAGTTCCATTAGAATGAGCTCTATGACCACTCAGGTTTTGGGCTCCCTAAAATCACTCCGAATAAATTGTCACATCAATAATCCACGTGATTATCCGCTTGTAGTGAGCGGGCGGCCTTCGGCTCATACGATATATAACCGATAGTTTATAATTTGTCGATAAATTTTAATTTACAAATAAATATTATTGACATATTTTATATTCAAATTTGTTGGAAAGTTTTGTTGATATCACACTATTACATTTATTGATGGTTTTATTTTGTGATAACTTTTATAAACGGATATTTTTGCACACACTTTTGATGATAAATTTCCCATTGAATTTTATGAAGTTTTATATTATATTAAAAGGAGATGAATATGAAAGATAATAAAAAATAAAGGAGGATAATGAGGAAAATAAGGAGGGAGAGGTATTTGGACAAACATTTGAAATGTATTTTTGAAATAATTTTAAAAACATTTTTTTTTGTTAACTTATTTAAAATTTAATGTGTCAAATGCTTTTACATCTTTTAACTTATAAATTATATGTGACATTTCGTTGTACAATAAAAACTTAACACCAAACAAAAATTTGAAAAAAAAGTTGAAACAAAAGTTAAAAATACGACACATGTATTAGTACAAATGCCACATTAATGTTAACCAATAAAAATGACATAATTGAATTGTTTTAACAATAAATGAAAAAAAAAACTGAATAATTGAAACAAAAAAGATTTTAGTTTATAATTTATTGGAAAATTCTATTTATCACGTGCGAAACATTTTAGTGTAAAGTTTGATTTGTTATTTACAATTTGTTAGAAATAATATTTTACACAATTTTCATATATTGAAAGAACAAAATAATTTATGAATTATTCTAGAAATAAAACATAATTTTTTAATAATAGTAGGAGATGAAACAACTTTATGTAATTTTATATGCGGCTCTGATTTTTCATTTGTTTTTTTTTTTATATATTCAAATCAAAGTAGTATCGTGATCATTACCAATACCAACGCCATCGACTAACGACACATAAAATAGGCAATTTGATATTGATATATTTGTCTTCATATGAAAAACTCAACTTAAATTAGTTAAATATTTCATATTTTTTTATGTTTTCGAGACCATTCAAAAAAAAAATATGATATTTTTTTACCATAAAATTTTAAAATGATAATTGTCAGGTAAATGATAATTACAGTAGTATAAAAGATACTATTTTTTTTACTTAATGTGTTGAGATAGACTTCAGGAAACTACATGACAAATACGAGGAAAAAAAATAACATTCTCACAATACATTTGGTACATTTTGTAAAACTTGTTTTTACAAACATTAGATTACATAAATATTTGGCATAATTACCAATAAATAATAGTTTACTTTAAATATTAGGATTCTAATGGTCTTGATTATATTGGAAGGAAATTATGTTTCATGTTATTCAAATAAACCACCCAAGTGGCGTGTAGTTATTTATATATTATTATCTATAAAGTAACTATATGTATTTTAAGAAGTGTTATGTAATGCTCAAGTTATATAATGATAGCTTGAGGAAAAAGTTGTAACATTTTTTTTTTAAAGAAGTATTGCTCAAATGTTGAAACACTTATTAGGGACCTAATATGACATTGAAATTATAATGTTGTTTTTTATATTTATATATGGATTAAATATGTTTTCCATCTTTTAACTTTCAGTAAAATTTAAATTGGTTTCTCTTCTAAGTTTTGACTAAATTTAATTTCATAATTTTAAAAATACATGGATTTAATTTTTTTAACTAAATTTTGTTAAGTTTATTTGATGTTTCAAACACCATTGAAGCGAAAATGTGTAGAACAATGTAAATAACTCAAATGATGTTATAAAACATGTTTGAAACGTCAATTAAAATTAACAATTTTTTATTAAAAAAACTAAATACATTCATTTATAAAGTCACGAGACTAAATTAGGTCAAAATTTTAAAAATAAACTAATTTTAAATTTTACTAAAATTTAAGGAACAAAAAGTATATTTAACTATATACTTAAATACTTAATATACATTATGCATATTAATTGTTTTGTTGATTGTAGTTTGTACGAACGGTTGATGCATATTAATTATGTTGTCGATTGTAGTTTGTACGAATGATTGATGAAAAAAAGTAAGTATATTATTTGTAAGATGTGATCATTTATGTGATATGACTAATTAGTAGTAGTCAACAAGTACTCTTAGGTGATGATGTATAGTATTAATATTAAGTTAGTAGTTTCGATGACATTATTTGATGATTAGAGTTACATAAATGAAAATATTAAATACTGAAACTCAATGGATGTTTTTTATCATTTAGTTGGAAGTGTTGAGTTATTCGAATTGGATAATATGTAAAAGATTGTCACATTACTTCTGTTAGATATACTAGATTAAACATGTTTTAAATTGTTATGAAATAGAATAAATATGCATTTAATTATAATTTATCGAATTGTCTATTTGAATATTTGTGGTTAACTTATCCTATTTTCTTTTTATATTATTTAGATTATGAAGATCATGTTGTAATATACAAGTGTGAATAAATTAAAGTGTAAATCCAATAATCAGATCGAGTAGAGTGAAGTGAAAAAATTGAACAATGTATAAAGAAAACAATTCACATACTTATTGTTTTAAGATTCTTCTAGAAAATAACAATTGCTTTTTGTGTAAAATTGACTAATATACTTCATTAATATTCATCTTTCTGGAAAAAAAAACATGATGTTGGAATTGGTAAAAAAATGATATTCGAGCATTTTCATAAAATTCATAATAATTTTGATGAATAATATAAGAGTAGTTTCAAATTTAACAATATGTATAAATTACTATTCATAAAAGAAATTAAGAGAAGTATTTTATTCTTTTAGATGGAAACATCTACCACTATGTCTCCCTATAATAAAAGCAAGCAATATAACTAAAAAACTTTATAACTATTAGTAAAATAAAATACAATTATGAAGTCGAATTGACTTGGATCAAAGTTTGAGCCGAGTTGATTCGAGTTGAATGTTAAATTAAGTCGATCGGGAAAAATTCAAGTCAAATTGGTCTAGGGTGAAAAGGTCGAGCCGAGCCAACCGAGGTCGAAAGTTGAACTGAGTCGTTCCAATATGGAGGTCGAGTCGATTAAACTTGAGAAGAATGTCAACCTAAGTCAGTCCGACTAAATGTCAAGCCAAGTTGGTCCTAGTTGGAGGTTTAATCGTGTCGGTCGCGACCATAAGGTAAGCCATCCGGACCCTAGCCGAATGTAGAGGTGAGTCGGCCCAGGCCGAATATCTATCCGAGTTGACCTAACTGAGGGTAGTGTCAAGTTGGCTTGAATCGAAGGTCAAGTCGAGTAGGCTCGAACCGAATGTTAAGTCGAGTCCACCCAAGACGAAATTAAGTCGAGTTTATTCGGGTTGAAATCGAGATGAGTAATCTCATATCGAAATTCGATCTAACTCAACTCGGAGGCAAGGGCAAAATTGAGTTTGGCTTAAAATATAAATTAAATTGTTTTATTCAAACAATAAAATTGAAATCTAAGATATTTAAATTACTCTATCCAAACAAATTATTCAAGAAATGAAGAAAATTTAATTGTAAGTAATTCAAATATTATATATTTCAATTTATTAGAATTCTTGAAATTTCTCATTCAAATACAAGATTAGGAGTTATGAGTGTGAGGCGCCAAGTAGTTGTAGTTGAGCGCCAAGTTGAGCGTTGAAAGTTGGCCTGTTTATGTTGGGCGAAAATGAGTTAACTTTGGGTGCTAATAGATGTATTTCATGATCTAACATGTTTTAGTTTCTATATTTATGTATATGTTTTTATTTATTTGATAATAATATAAATGTGATGCATGAATTGTGTGAATGATAGGGTGTGGTGACTTCTAAGGAGGAAGTGTTATATTGAATTTGGTTATAGGATGTATTGAATCGTGATCCAATAAGACTATCTTGACTTTGCTATTATCCATCTGACATGTTTGTAATAGTTGATTGAGGTTTCTACAATTTGGTGTTTTGGTAAGAAACTTGATCGCATGTATGAGAATTTTACCATGGCATACTTGAGGGGGACATTGCTCTTGGTTAATCCTTTAAGAGCGAATTCCTAGGGAGTGTGAGGTGGTATGACAAGTGTAAAATCTTTGAGTATACTCGATACATGTATCTTTTGAAAGTAGAATTAAATGTTTAAGGCTTGTGGTCACGAGAGTTATAATTATCTTTTTGTGTCGAAATGAACATATTTTTGTAGACATTTAACTATTGTTTAAAGTATTTGATGGAAATTGAATTCATCATGATATGATAAATTATAATTGATATAAACTTTTATAATTATATTAACTTACTTTATGTTTTGTTTGGTTTGTGATTTGTCCATCTACTATATGTTATACATAAACTTACGATGATGGAGGCAGTGGCGGATCTTTGGCTAAAATTTTGGGGGTGCCAAAATTTTGGTTGAATTACTCTTTTGGTCTATCTTTTCGTTTAATTTATTCGTGATTTTTTAAAAATTGATGTACTTTTTTTTTCGTTGAATTTTTTAAAGCGGAAGAAAGATCTTCCATAAAAAATTGATATTAGGATTATGTCAATTATACCAACAAATCAAATAATCATTCTTATTTACAACTTCAATTTTGAAGAAAAATCTGATTCAAGAAATTTAACGAAAATGACAAAATTACATCATGTTTTCAAAAATCGGAACTAAATTGAGACAAAAAAATATAAAAAACTGGAAGACCAACTTGATATTTTTGAAAGAAAATAGAAACCAAAAAAATAATCTCAAAGATTTTATATAAATTAGTAAAAACATTATATCCACTTTTTTCATTATAATATAAAAATAAAATAAAAATTATAATTATTGTTATTATTATAATTATAAAATTAAATATAAATT
>Ga0214545_1003844_pt1 | contig 28398 bp, 8 predicted proteins | sample CNSS4metaG_FD_160064 | JGI IMG/M metagenome (GOLD analysis project Ga0214545, IMG submission 160064) | Root nodule microbial communities from cowpea collected in UCLA plant growth center, Los Angeles, California, USA - CNSS4 | ecosystem: Host-associated > Plants > Roots > Nodule | place: USA... | reverse complement strand
TTTTTTTTTTTTTTAAATTATTATTTAAATTTTTTTTATATATATATATATATTTTTTTTTTTTTAATTTTATATTTAATAACCATTTTAAAAGTTATATTTGTTTATGATCTTAAATGTTTTAAAAATTAAAAAATACAAATAAACAGCGCTGTTCGCTAATAAAAATAAATGTTTTTCCGGTTTTTAAGATGTTGGGAAATCTTCAAAGAATTACTTTTCTTTTTTACATTTTTTTAACTTTTTAGAATTCAATTATTCTGAGTTGCTTCGCGGTTGTGACCTAAGCCAAGTCACTGCCAAAACCCTAACTCAACCCCGCTCCTTATAAATATCATCCCAACACAAAACCCTAATTATGCAAAAGTGCCATTTCTTGTTAGTCAGGCGGCTCAACAAAATGTCAAAGCCAGGTTTGATATAGTTCATGTTTCCTCTTCCACTCTCATTTGTTCCGTACTATGCAGTGCACAATTCTGCAATCTCCATCTCTCTCCCTCTGTCTCTCTTTCTGCCAACCTGGGTTATTTTAAAAAAGCAAAAGAGAAAAAGAAACAATTTTAGCTTTTGGGTTATTCTATTTTGAGTTTTGTTTTGTTTTTTTCTGCAATCTAATACTTGAAATGAGGTTGGCTTGACATGAATTTTGCAATTATGTGGTTCTCTTAGCGCGGTAGATCTTCTGGCATCAACCCATTTTTGTGTTGCCATTGGAGTGGGTGGGTCATAATAATTTAACAAAACAAAGATAGAGGGTTTCCCTCTGGGTTGAATTTTTTCATATTCTAATCATCGATTGAAGTGAATTTGGAATTTGGTTGGGGTTCCTACACATCCATGTTTTTCCGGTTTCATTCATCAAATAAACAACAAGAAAACAAGGAACACAATCCAAGATGTAGCTTCAAACAACAACAAACTCAGCTTCCCCTACACATGAATGCTTGTTTTCATGACATTTCATTCAGTTAAGTTTTGTCAGCATTTCTTTTCTATGGTCACCTCGTTATAGAAAAAAACCTTTGTTTTTGTTTCAGGACGAGTTGTTTCTGTTGGAAACAAGTTGAGAATGTCACTGGCTCTGCCAGGTGCAGCTGTGGTGAGTTGTGTAGACAACATTATGGTAGGCTAAGAATCTTTATGTCATATTGGTGAAAGAAAACATGGTTTGCCTCAACAGAAAATAACATCAACACCCGAAACGGACAGAAACTTGCAATAGAGAACCAGTGAACCACTGAGTTGTTACGAAGGTGTGTTCTGTTCTAATCGATGCCTAGAAACGTACAAATCCTGTGCCATTTTGTTTTCTCTGCTGTCCAACCGAGCTGGTCAAGCTTACTCTAAACTTGTGATTTTACTTGAGTTGAGTGAGTTTGCTTGAGTTCACACGAACCTACTAAAAAAGATCATGTGTGAGAGTTAAACAGGTTCGAGGGCATGACTAATGCATTTTTAATGATTTTAGAACTTGTTCTTTAAGTGGGAGGATTCAAATGTTGCTGGTTGAGCATCACATATCCTATTATTCATGAGGATATGTTAGCTTCATGTATATTTAACCAGCTAGATCAATGCATGCAATCGAATATATCGAGTTGGATCTCTCATGGGATCTTACTTTTCGCCATTCGATACATTGTTTCATACTTTCAAATTTTTTTCTGGCTTTATGATGATTGATGTCCTGTTCTGTTGATATTTAATATTGAAAGGTAACTGAGTACAATTTGGTTTTATAAAACAAAATACTGGTATTGTAGTGTGTAGATTCTATTTTTCGATTTTTATTATGAAATTTCTGTTCATTTGGGAAATGGAATATCCGAAGAGATACAATTTATAACGGAAGGTTTTGGTAATGCTAATTAGTTTTGTGGACTTAATCTCTCTCTCATCTATTTATCTTTTGAAGGTTTTAGTTATCCGATATATAGTTTCTATCTTCAGACTTAGTCAGGTATTCTCCTAAAAATGTTATGGTTGATACAGTTACAAGTCTGGAAAATTAATGTGCCCATCGTTACAGATGTGATAGTTTTCTCGTGCTTACATCTGCTCCATTGGGGCTCTACACATTTGTGGCTGAATTTTATGTATTTCTGTTGCACTATATTACACAACGAAAAACAAATTTTTTTTAGGTTATTTTAGTTTTTCTTTTTTTACGAACTAAAATCTTTTTTGATTTTTTGAAATCCTATATCCTCAGTTTGTATGTTGACATATTTCCCTACATAAGTCATTTACTCATTCTCATTGTTTTCTCCAGACATTAGTAAGGTATCCTGGTCAACAAACTATGGTTGATACAGTTACAGGTCTGGGAAATTAAATCGAGTCCATCGTTACAGATGTGATGACCTTTTTGTCATGCTCACATCTGCTCCATTGGGGCTCTACAGGTATAGGGTCCATATACCTCCTCACTTTTATTGTTATCCAATAATAATTTATTGCATTTTTCTTTAATCTACATGTTCTATATGGCAGAATGTTTTAGCTAGCTTTGATGGGGTTTCAAAATTTATAAAAAATCATAATTTAAGGGAAATAGTAACTATTCAATTCTTGTCCTTGTTAACTTTTTTGTTTGAATAATTGTTAGTAAACTATAATTTCAGTTTAAAAACAAAATGAAATTCAGTTTAAAAACAAAATGAAAAATAAGTAGGCCCTCTAAGAACTTATTCTACAATTGGCTCATGTTGGCAGTCATGCAGTCATGTGAGCAAGCTCCAATGGTGGAAATAAGAACAACTTATTTCCAAAAACCCTGTTAGAACCGCCATTTGTATTATTTTCAATCCTGTGCTTATGTCATTTTCATCCATAATATTCTCTGAATACAGTTATGCATTTCATGCTTATCCATTTCATACCAGATTTTTGTACCAGTTATTTTCATGTCTATTTGCATCCTCAGTCATAGAACCAGGGGTAGATTATATTTGACCCACTTTCTGTTTGTTCTGGATAATGGTCAAAAGAGAGGCAGTGATGTTGATTTCATCTTTTAGTTCAGAAAATGGACATTAGTAAGAGCCTTGGTCCTGGCAAGGTAGTTCAGTGTCGGTTACATCGTGACCTTTTTATACAAACGCTGATGATGCAGCCATGGTGAGGCTCTTCTGTTCTGTCTTTTGCCTGTGTAAAGTTGAATCTGAGCCTTTTTTTCTGAAACCCTGATATTAGGGTTACACTCATTAGTCATTAGTTTAAGTATGAGGCTTCACTCTTTGAGAGAAGGTTGTCTTGATAGCTGTTGCCCTCTTGAAGTTGCTGTGTAAGCCAATGATCATTATAATTGAGTTTACCAAACAGCTCTCCACATGCATACACACAAACATATATTCTGCTACTTCATCTTCTTCTTCTTCTTCTTGCTATCACGAGGCAATGATGATATTTTCTGCAATTAGACCAGATTTGAGTGAAGAGCTGTGTCCTGGCTAGGTGACATGGTATCTGTGTTAAATTTTCCTTCTGGTTCTTGCACAGATGCTGTTGACGCAGCCTGCGCACAAGCCATTCCCTCTGTTGTCTGAGAAAAGGCGAATCTGAGCCTCCTTTATTCATAACTCAAGTTGTGTATTGGTCTATGTTTTTGTTGTTTGGGTTTTTAAGAATTAAGTGGCTAAAGAAAAACATTTATGGTTTGTCATAATAATTTTACCTTCTTGACACAATTATAAATTTGTTTTTGCTTCTGAGGCTTTAAAATTTCAGCTGATAGGAACACATTTTAGTTTCCTACGTTCGTTGTTCACCAATATGGCCGGTGCTTTTTTCTATGCATATGATTGCACTTAAAATAGTGCTTTCTCTGGCTTCCAATGTTTCTGCATTTGTATGTGAATTGGGAAGTTACACATGACTGAAAAGTGTCCTTTCCCCACTTAATCCGGGATATTAATTCACATGATTAATATTGCGGTTTGGTCAAATATGAATCATGAGGAGGTTCAGTGAAGTTATTTGTGTGTGAACTACCTAGCTCTCTGAGATTTGCTCCATTAATATGCATCTGATTCAAAATATTCTCTTTCGACATAATGCAGGTGCCATTGTCTATTCGAAGGGAGAAATGAGAGGTAAGGAAGACATTTTCCTAGATGCCTTATTTTGCATAATTTGTATTTGAATCACTGATTTTACAATAACTTTTGTTCACTTGCCTGCAGAACTTGCTTGGAAATTTTTTGGTTTAAACTCTTCCGCAATCTTGAAAAGGATGTGTGGTTTTAAAAGCTGAGGCTGTTATTTCCATGGTTTTGTTCAGATTTTGTCAATATCTGGACCTATTTACCTATTGGGAAATAGTGTGCTGATTTTTGTTCAATTTTCGAATCACTTTTTAGATTGGGGAAAATTTTCGAATCGATTTTTAAGCAGACGAAACGTTTACTATTCATGGAACTTTGTAATGAAAAAGAAAGTCGTGATGCAGCCTAAAGAGGATATGATGGGATGAACATTCTCATGTGTACTTTTATCAATTTTGCAATGCAGAGTACCCGCATTTCAATTTTTTTTTTCAGAAGGTACCAATTATTGAACTATAAGAAATTGGTATAAAACACACAAACCAAATTAAAGTAAAAATGCTAAGAAAATGAATATATACTAAGATCGAAAATGTGCCAACCTTAACAGGGTGATATACAAAAGTAACCACCAGGTTAGGGTAAAGTTGGGTACAGTAATGATATAGCTGGTCATGGGAGGTATAGAGAAACCTTTGAAAACAAAATCTCTAAACCACAACACCAGCATGCAAGAAGGTGAAGTTAATATAGTAAGAAGTTTTTTTCTCTTAGAAAAGAAAATTACAAATGGAGAAATATCAAACATGCCATCGTAGTGGCTAAATCTTCTGAACAAAAACCTCTGTGTCAATGAAAATCAGTAAGTACTTTGAATATTAAAACATACCTAGAATGAGCCTCTAAAATTCAAATCACCTGCACTTTTACATAAGAAGAAAAAATAAACTCAATGAAGGAAACTAGGTTCCTGATGAACGAATGCACTTTTCTTGTTCTAGATGAAAATGTAAGCAATTGGTTCACTTTATTTACTCTTTTGAGTTGCATGAGCCATGTCGTCGTGGCCTCATAGTATGAACCCAACGCATCAGCATCCTCTGTTTGAGACAGACAGCTGCATTCCATCCGACACATTGTACTGTTACATGTATTGTTTTTAGGGTTAAATATGTTTTTATCTTCTGAATTTTGAAATTAGTTATTTTTTAAAATTTTATATTAATTTAATCATTTATTTTTAAAATATGTATATTTAATTATTTTTATCAAATTTGTTAAGTTTATTTGACATTTCAAACATATTTTATGATAATATTTGAGTTAATATTGAAACAAACATGTGTAAATGGTGTAAATAATTTACATATTATAATAAAATGCGCTTGAAATGTCAGATAAATTTAACAAACTTTAATTAAAAGGACTAAATTTCAATTAAACTTGAGGACCAAAACATATTTAACTTATTTTTTGAGATTATATAAAATATAAATTCAAATAGAATTTGGCAATTATATAATAAAGTATTACTACAGATTTTGCTCTACCAATACTTCTTTACAAAATATATATATTTTTAATTTAAGTACGTTGAATCACAAAATATAAGTTTATAAGTTTTGAAAGTTAATTTTTTTAAAAAAGTTGACTAACAAAATATTTTTCTTTTATATTTCTTTTCTGCATATGCTAAGCCGCCAATTTCAAGCGATTTTTTTTAATAAACTTGTTTTCGTATCTTTATTATTTCCATCTATATAATAAATTATGACTGAAAAAAAATTAGCTATGTAGTTCATATTTATTGGCAAATGCATGTACTCAAAATATGCAAAAATTGTTAAAAGAACAACACAAGAGAATATATATCATCCCAGGGTATCCTTTATTAACTGATTCATATAAGGATTCAACAGAGCAATTGCAGAAAAAAGTTTGAAGCAATTTGTGTTATTTATCGACCATTATTTACTGCAATTAGTGCTTATTTTGTATTCAGAGGAGGGAATTTGTGTGTACTCCCAAACCTTTTTTTTTTTTTAATCAATCATCTGCACAATATTATTCTATGGTGTCTCTTTTTGTGATTGAATTATTTTTTACCTTTTTTTTTATTATTTGTTAACATGGTTATCAGAATCATTCTTGCTATCTTCTTTTCCCATTTGGTCAACTGAGCAAGTAGAAGTTAGGTGACAATGGCAGTGTTAATCACATGCTAAAGAGATCCTAATCATAGTAATCTAATAGATGCAATGTGGGTCAACTTTATCAGACACTTTTCAGAAATTTGGAACTACCATATTTGACTAACACAAATTGAAAAGCACAATTCAATTTCTATCTTCAAACAATTATTCATCAGGTTAAGGACTAATTACAATATCCTCTTTTCAACAAATATAACAAATCCAAACTCAATACTAGGATTTGCCAAATTTTCTCCATCAAAAAGCTTTTACATTCCACCCCCTTCAGCAAAAAGTGTAGGGGAAAAAAATATGGTTACAAGAATTGAGTAAAATGAACAAAGAGAATTAGTTCTGCTAACCAGGTTACCTACTTAACTATGACAAACAATGGAATGAAAACCTGATTTATGTGTTCACCTAAATGTTCTCATCATTCTGCTAAGTTTTTTCTGTTATCACAATTCCTATGCATCATTTAGGCTGAAGAGTAGAACTCTGCGTGTGAATAATCGCCACTGCTACTGAGAAAGATTGTAGTGCAGATAAGGGTGATTGAAAATGAATGAAATATAATCCATTATGAATATTAACCATCCTCATGGAGGGGCTGAAATTGCTTGAATCCTGAAATCAGAGGATAATATGATCATCTCATTGAATAGAAAAATAGTTGGCATTTCTTAACCAAACACAAAGAGCACATATAAGATTATAGATGCATGCAGTCAACCTTTTTACCAAATGACTTGAATCTCATGATGAAAACAACAGCAGCAGCAGAACTTTAAATGTCACAGACAGATTATGGAATTATTACATCAGAGTTTTGGTGACCTTCAGTCAAATTGAGCAATGAACATGGTGATTTCCCTATCTTATCAATTCATTTCGATAAGATATAGACTTTAAATCTTACTCTATCGGCTTGTAAGGTGAGGTTTGCATCTTCTTATATGAACATGGAACTAGACATTAATAGGTGGTCATATAGACTAATACAATAGACCAACAAATAACAAATCTTGTTAGGATAAACTCTAACCCATAATTTTGATACATTTTTAAGAAGTGAACTTTAAGCCTAATTCAAACCTACAAAACTGACTTGTAAAGTGAGGTTTGCCTCCACTTAAACACATACAATACACTTCCTACCAATTTTTGTGGAGAAACAAAAGTACATATAATGGAAAACCAAATTCTTACAGTTTCCAACTAACATTTTCAGTTCAAAAGAAAACTAACCACAAAAACATAACATACCTGAGTAGCTAATTCAATAGACTTGCATTCTCCTTGCATATCTACATGAGACAGAAGGTTCTCATTGGTAGATCTTCTCTGAAGCACTGTTAGGGGACATCCCTCATCCCAGCCACCACAGTCACAGCACCCCCCAGATTTCCATCTATCTATGAGACTTGAGGGACCATTATGTCTGGTTCTAGGTCCTCCATGAAGGCCTGCTGGAATGATGATGCTTGTGCTAGTTAAAGAAGCCCCACAACTTCGATTACAACTTTCAGAAGACAATGTAGTTTGATTCCCACCACATTTGTTGAGAAATTTCATACCCCAGCCTCCTACTTTGTCCACACTTTTTTTAGAGGGAAGATGGTCTTTGACCACAATGGCAGCCAACTCAAAATTTGGTGGAACATTGGATGCTAATAAATTGGTCTCATCTAGACCACATGATTGTTGATCCAATGCAGAACTTTCTCTTATGGTTTTTGATCTAGTGAACCTTGAGAGTGTTCTGTGTATAGGTGATGGACCAGTTCTTAACACTCGTGATGCTTTCTTAGCTATGCTCTTGTTCTTTACGTGAGAATGGCTTGAAGTGAAGATTTCTTTCTCACAAATTTTACCATCACCAAATAATATAAACCTTGTTTCCATCACTCTTGAATTTTCAGAGCAGAGGGTGAGACAGGTTGATACGTTCATCTTACCAACAAGTTGCAGATTATTGTCATGAAACTCGCGACCCTTTTGTCTTTCCTTGTTGTTCAAGTGAAACAGGTACACATAATCCAAATCCTCGTCATGTGTTGTGTCCACCTTGCTCAATTTGGCTACATATACCTCCTTCTGATCATCTGCAGAAAAAACAAAAGAAGGAACACCTTGCTTCCAAGTGCACTGAAGCATTCCTTGAGACACGTTAGAAGAAGTAGCAGAAGACATCATCCAATCAAAACAAGCAGAGTTATTCGTGGAAGTACTTCTTTTATTATCTGAAATGGAACCATACTTATGACTTTCCACCATTGGTGTTTCCATTACTACACTTGGAGAATCCACAAAATCATAGCATGTCATATTTTTAGCATCAGTGAAGTTCATGTTGTTCAAATTTTCATTTCTTTCTGAAGCATTAAACTGCTGCAGTAAAGGACTATTCAGTATATTGATCATACTCTTTGTCCCCATTACTGTGCCTAAAGTCCAATTCTCTGCAGCATCAGCACCATCAACTAAACTCTCAGTCATGGAACCACTACTTTCTGTTCCACCAATAAACTCCACTGTGCTCAACCTTTCTGCTGAAATCCACAAGTTTTTGGTTTCTAAGGATCTGCTCACAGGTTTGGTTTGTTGAGAGGCTTTCAATGCACTATTGTGCACAGATTCCAGACAGCGACGAAGATACATCTCATCTGCACTTGCCAGAAGCTTTGGAATCTTGTAGTGTCCATGAACAAGTAGAAAGAATAAATGCTTTGGGAAAACACTATTTTGTGATTGGATAGTGTTTGCAGACATGGCTGGGTGAGAAATTCTTCTTTTAGCCAACTTTTTTGACTCAGATGCTACATATAATGAATCTCTTTTACCTTGACACCTTTTTTGAACCCAACTCAGTGTATTTTCCATCTTCTTCCTCTATCACACCACAGTATCCCAGTGGCAGAAAAATCCCTTTTTTTAACCCTAATCTTCCTTCAACTAGAAATTAAGCAGTATAAGAATAGCATCCTGAAAAGGAGGAAAAGAACTGAATAAAAAGGTAGCATAACAAAAGAAAAAGTGTGCAAAACAAAAACTTCAAAAACAACTGTTTTTGCACAAATTATGGCACATTGGCACACGACTTTCTTACATTTAAAACAAAATATAAAAGAAAAGAAACAAAGGAATATACGCAGTTCATATAAATGCACATGTTCAAGACAAATGCATAGAATTTTCAGAGTAAATTGCACATTCATGAATTTGTAAGGGTACCAAACCCAGACAAATGTACTTCAATGAGTTCATCTAAAAGACAGTATCTGCTGTTACTAAAGACAACACCAATAATTTAGCATTTCACCATCTCAAAATAACCAGAAAAGGAAGGTCAATCAACATTCTAAAACAGAAATAAACTGAAACAAAGGAAATGAACAATCAACAACATAAAGATGAAAAAAAAAATTTAGAACTATATATCAAAGACCAACTTTATATACCATACAAGAAGAACCAACCTCAACCAAAAGCACAGAAACCAGAAACAAACTGAGGAGAAGTAACTGGTTTTCAGACAGCAACATTCAAAGATGGGATGAGGAGTGCTAATGAACCCACTTGAGAGGATGGAGGGAAGAAGATTGTGAAGAAGAAGAAGAAGAAAGTGGTGGGAAAGTGGGAAACAAAAGATCAAGACACAAATAACAGATGTGATGATTATAATATAATTTATAGATTTTATGCAATAGTTTTGTAATCTTTCAAAATATGTATATATAAAAAAATGTAATGTATTGGAAGAGGACATTGGACATAGTTCTAGGTAGAGTTAAGGGACAAAGAGAAAAAAAAAAAACTAACTAAACTAAGTAACCAACCGAGTTAAGGTAGTGACATAACATGATGGAGGTACGAACATAGGTTTGGTAAGCCACGTTTGTTGGTTGAAAAAATGTACACTCTTGAGTCTTGATTTGAGGAGGGAATAGACGAATAGAGGGAGAGAGTGCACATACACACACACTCCTCAAAATCAGGGTTCTTTGGTGGGACCAATTTCTTTGTAACCATTCCCACAGGATAAAGAAATTCAGGTACTTTACAAGGTTACATTGTGTTTACTTACATATATCATTTTATATATTACTGAAGAAAAAAAAAACTATTTTATACTCTGCAATGTAACACGTATCTTATTGAGTAAGGGTATTTCTTTCTTTCTTTTCTTCTTACTTAATGATTATGGTTAACAACATTGTTTAAACCTTGTACATACCAAGAAAACTTCAATTCCACTCTCTTTCTAATTAACTAACAAATCATTAATGTATATAAAGTTTAATATTTATCTTAAGAATGTACATGGATTAGATGAAACTTTAAACTTGATTACAAGATAAGAGCATGATGTGAAGATGAATACATGAGCTGGTGTGCATGATGGGTACATGAGTCCACTAGAGGACAAAGCAGGTGCCACTTGCAGAGTTTCAGCCTTTAAACTGATAATTGTTTTTCCTCTGATTTAATGCATGGACATCATGATATGATGAACTTGTTGTTTTCATGGCATGTGAAGGAGAGAGAGAGAGAGAGATTAGGGTTAGGTTAAGGTGGCCATTGTTCAGATTCTGAGGAACATATATACCTTTGGAGAACCTATTGACCCAACTTTTGACCCCAACAAAGTCTACATAATTCTGCAGTTCCACTTCTGCTATATATTCATCACACATTCTTATTCTTCTTCTCTTCATGCTGCTTCATTAATTGCTCAGTTCATAAATTTCAATCACAAATACATCATGAGATTGTTGTATAATTGTTTATATTAGGATGATTTCTTCTAGTTACACTAGTTTTTTTATTTGTGTTTATTTTATTTGTGATTTTGGTTCAATCAATTTTTTTATATATATTTTGATTAATTAAATTATATTTTATGGAATTTTAAATTAGTATGACTTTACTCATTTTCTTAAAATATTATTTTATTTATCTCCCAGATTAAATTAACTTGACGTGAAGTATTGAAATATTGATTAATTGCGCCAATAAAATATATAGATAGATATATTAGATTTTTAGGGTTTATTTGCCCAACGAACAAATGAAAACAATTGTTTATATAACTAAGGATTTGAAATTTCATATTTTTTAAAATGAGTTAAAAATATATATGCAAAATCATGGATAAAAAAAAAAGTTAAGAGGGTCACAATTGCAATTTCGCCTAAATAATTTTACTTTTTACATATATTTTTTTAAATTTAAGTATAATTTTAGTCCACTTAGTATATGTAACGTTCCATTTAATTTAATAAACAAAATTAACGGAAACGTCACACGAGATAACATAAAGCGCAGTCCTAGAGTCCTACCCAACTCCTTACAACATAAGACACACCATGGTACCATAGAAAAACCAGTTATGAAGTTAAGAAGAACATAAGGAGTTCATAAGTCAAACGGATACATGGGTCGTAGCCCTAATAAGAGTCCAACAAAATAACATCAGCTCCAGCCTAGATGGACTATGCAGCGGAGTCCCCGTTCTCTTGTTGACCACGAGAACCTCTCCTCACACCAATAAATTGATGATCATCGCAAAAGAGAAGTATCACACCCAAGACAAACAAACAAGCAAAAGGGTAAGCTAGAGCCATAAAAATTTCATCTAAACAAGCAGATACATTTTCACAATCCAATACACATATCTCAACCAAGCATGTTATGACTTCTCAAATAATACACTACGACTCGACTCGACTCATCCGGATACATATAACCTGGTCGGATTCAGCGGATGCTTGCACTTGTGGTGGATACCTCTGCTCACCCCTGAGATGCTCACCCCCGAGCTATGTGTTACAAGTGTTATAATGAATCAATTTTCCCTCACCACAAGGTTAGTCCTTAATGAATTTCGGGTCTCCTGCTACTCTCACCACAGGGGTCAGTCCGCTCTAGGTGAGACTAATTGACTCCTTAGAGTGTTAAAATGCAACCTTACCTTGAATCCTTACCTAGTTATACAGATGGAGCACCACCATGGACACCCACTAACAGGGGCCATGGAATTACATCCCAACCACTGAAGCACGACCCTGAGAATATCACCTAGAGATCCCAAGAAATTACGCACTGACACAGACCAACTTTCTTGATCAATCAAACAGATTCAGCATGCATACCCACAAGTATATACACATACGTCTCATACAGTTTCTCATAATTCACTTCTTTCGTATTCTCAACCAACCATGCCAACTCATTATTCTCGAACCCAGAATATGGAACTCTGTCTCACATCATTACCATGCCACATTGATACCAACCTTTCATGTCTCATGTCGAACTCATACCAAAACTCATCATTTTAATTTCGTTAATCATCTCATACAATTATCATGTTCACATCATGTTAAAACTCACAAATCACAACTCACACACCACCTCATTCATACAGGCCATTCAGCTCATGAACTTAAAGGTAATACTCCTACAAGCATGTTGTCCACTTTTGAAATCAAAGAAGCATCAAGACCAACCCCTTTCTCGCCCAGCATCTCGCTCAGGCAGAAAGGTCTCGCCTAGGCGAGGAGGGCCCTCGCTCAGGCGAGCTCCTTTCGCCTAGGCGAGAGCTCGACTTCCAGTATAAGAACCTTGCACGCGTTCTCGCTTAGGCGAGACCCTCCTCGCCTAAGCGAGACGTTCGCTCGCCAAAAAAGTACAGTGGGTCACCTGGGCGACCCTTCGTGGAGAAATACTTAGGCGAGTTTCTGTTAATCTCGCCTAGGCGAGACAGGCTCGCTTAGGCGAGTTTATCAAACTTCGCCATTGTTCCTCTCTACCATCAACACAGTTTCATGCCCAAACAACAATACAAATCATACCATACACTCACAACCACATATAAGCATGGAAATCACAGAACATCATCAAAACAACCATCATTGTACCAAACAATAGGGTTCTAGCTTCCCTTACCTGGAAATAAGCTAGCAAGACAGCCCTACACGCCCTCGACACAGAAGGTAAGAGCACAACAGCTCAAGGAAAGAGAACAACGGTTGGAAGGAAACCAATAAAATATAGCAGCTTACATAGAGTGGAGAAGTTGAAGTTCGCCGGAGAGGATGACGGCTAACCCTAGCGGAGCTCTGAAACAGAAGGGGCAGTGTTTAGGTACGAATTTGCAAAAGTGAGGCTGACAAGGGAACCCTAACAGCTTTAGGGCCTTAGCACCCTATGGGCCACCCTTTAGACCCAACAGATTAAGGCCAGTCCTTACTCATTAGGGCAGAAATGAAAATTGGGCCTTACAGTATACATTGCTCGAGTAGTTTTGGTCTTCGAAGCTTTAGTTGTTTGTTTTTAAACGTGTAATAAAGAAAAAATCAAACCATTAAAATTATAAAAACATACAACTATTGGTACTCCAACTTAAATACAATTTGTTATTTGAACATAGATTGAACAAGTGTATAGTTACTAACTCTTTATAGAATTAAAGGAAGAATTAGTGTTTAAATTTATCCTTTAACCATATTGTTTGTGAGAACAAAAAGAAAAGTTTTAAAGATAAATTATCATTCCATTAATTTTTAATCAAGAAAAATGAAAAAATATTAAATCTTTAATTTTTAATCAAGAAAAATGAAAAAATATTAAATCTTCATTTCTTAAATCTCGACTAAAAATTATTTTAGTAATACTAATAGTTTCAAATATTTTTAGGGTAACAAATTTGATGTTTCTTACATGATGTTGATTCAAGGGGAATGGGTTAAACCCCATTTGCAATTGTAGAAAGATGACAGTGTTAAGAATGATAAGAACTTTAAAGAATGTTGGTAGGCAATTTTGGAGTTGTCCTAACCATAAGATTAGATTAATATAGCATATTTAATTTTTTTGTAATAGAAAGATTTTTGGGTAATTGATACTGTCTATGTTATTATGGTCTTGAATAAAAGACTGGTTCTTTTGATGTGTTATGGTGTAACTATTTCAAATGGTGGTGTGAAGAAAATGCTGATGAGAGGATGCCTTCATTGACTAACAAAGGAGAAAAAATTATGATTTGGAGAAATCATTGAGAGTTTTTGAAAAAAGAATCCAATTGTTAGTAGGAATGGTTTGCATTGTTGGTGTAATGAACATTGAAATGGTGTGTTTGTGTCTACATTGATGTGTTAAGGTTGTGTGATGTAAGGTGACTGAAGTGTAGTTCGTAATGTGTTTGTAATGTATACCAATGAATGACTAAATGAAATTATGAATTTTTGTGTTTTGTTCAATTTAGTCCTTGTTTTAGTTAAATAATATTCATTTAGTCTCTATTTTAGTTAAATAATGTTCAATTTAGTCCTTCTTCATCATTAACCCCTAACTTCATCACCACGACCTTAACTTCATCAACCTCCTGACCCTCCTCCACTTTATTGCCCCTTGAACCTCCACTTCGTCACCCTCATCGTCCTCTTTGTCAACTTCTGAAACACAATTAACATGACTATTATCTACACTCTCTAAAAGTTCATGAGAGTAAGTAACCAACAACTTCATTTAAATCATGTCATGATAAGACCCATACCAGATTATCTTCCAAACCCTAATTTTCCTTTTATCCCCAATTTCATTTCAAAATATAATAATCATTGCAACAACTACATTCATTATAGGGTCACATAATAAAAAAAGGTTCACGTAACACAAATAATATTGTCCTGTACAATGTCCTGTCATCAACTAACGACAATATCAAAAAAAAAGATCAAATTTAACATAATTTAACAAAATAAAGACCAAATTAAAAAAAAAATAAGAGACTAAATTAAATAAACTATACCAAATCAGAGACAAAAATATTATTTAAACCTACACTTAATTTTGTTATAATAATCATTAAACAAATCAGGAAAAGTACATTCCAATTAAATTCATAGCTCCCACTGACGTAGACAATCATTTAATGTTAGTACTTTAACTCTCTTTTTTCCTAGACAACACAGAGAAATAGAATAGGGATTACGAGAAGGGTAAAAGGTTTAAAGAGTTGCATGTGAATGAAACTTCTCTATCTATAACTTCAAGTAACTTTAGCTCTATTTGATAATTATTAGGCCAATGGGGACAAATGAAGAACATGAAGTGGAATTATGAAAGCTCAGACAGTGAAAGGTCTAAGAATTGATCCGTGCAAGTAAATTATTCAAAACATATTATCTTTTCCAATAAATATATATATATATATATATATATATTATTTTTTTAATTTTAATTTTAATATATTTTATATATTTGGCATCTATTTTTTTATATATTTATATAAAAATGTTGATATTTGTAAAATATTTATGGAAGATCCGTCGCTATCTATATCACTTATATTAATAAAAAGTTTGGTATGAAAAATATTGTTAAACAAAATTATGTTTCAAATAATTAAAATAAATAAATAAATAATAATTATCGAATTAAGTTAGACACTCACTTAACAACTTAATGTAAAATTTAATTATTATATTTAAATACTTTTTTTTCCATACCGTAACATTTAATAAAATAAATGTCATTAAATTTTGTATATAAGATGAGGATTCTTGATATGGTTGAGAAGCTACAAAGTTTTACGCAACCATTGAGTAAAAGTTTTGGATTTGACATAAATTGACCATTCAAAACTATTTCAACTCACTACACTATTGATGTGAATTCCACTTATTGGAATATATATATATATATATATATATATATATATATATATATAAATCATATTTAATGTTTTTTTCCTTTTTATTCTATGAAAACCCAGCTTATGAACATGATTTTCAATTTATTTTAAAAATGAAAATATACTATTTGTAATTAAAAATTAGACTATGAAGTTGTGTTGTAAAACAGAACTTTACTATTCAAGGTCTTGTGCAACATGAAATATCAATTTTAATAATCTTTTCCTAAATTTTTCTGACAAAATTTCAAAAAATTCGCCCTCCTAAAAAAAATACTGTGACCATATATCCATCTATTATCTATATCCAAATTATTTAAGAAAAGTAATATATATAATATTAATTTATTAAAAAAAAGTGAATGACTTGATTTCAAACTAAACTTTTTGAACTCAATGGAATCTTAATTTCTCCATTTTAAAACGGGTATAAATAAAAAGTAAATATTTATTTAATAGGTAGTAATGTCACTGATTCAATCTCATGATTGATTAATCTTTAAACAAATAATTTAATATTAAGAGAATAAATATCTTTTTAAAAGAAGAAAATAGGTTCCTATTTTATTCCATCTATATGCCAATTCTTTCATTTACTCAGACCTCTCTTTTCTAACATGTACCTTAAAAATTTTAATTTTTCATTAGCTAGTTTTAATTAGTAAAATATTGTATCAACTATTAAAAAAAAATCATAAGATAAAATCCTTCATTGTATTATCTTCCCGATGGAAGTAAAAATCATTTATCATTTATGCTTGACAATTAAAATATTTACAAGAGGAAACAAGAACAAGATAACTATACTTTTTAAAGTGTTCTAAAAGTTTGGATGAGAATTTTGACAAATATTCTTAAAGTTTCTGAAATAGAAGTACATTTGTTTCCTTTCCATTCATTGTGGATCTCTTCTTGAGAGTTGGTAAATGATAAAAAGAAAAGTTTTATTGTTGACATGTTAGCTAATAAGTTGCAAATTAGACCTAGTTTAGTCCACGGGTTTCACGATAAAACTAACATATTAAAAAGGTTTAATTTAATTAGTCGAATGATATCTACTTTCATTTATGTGTCAGTTTGGTTCCCGTGTGTAAGAAGATGTCAATTGAATCTCAACTTTTGAAAAAATATCTTAATTAGGTCATTTTTAGCCAAAAATTATTAATATCGTTAACGGTATTGATATTTAAAATGACTTATAAAATTAAGTATTGATATTTATATTAAAATTTAGTGATAAAAGTCATGAATTAAGTTAACGGTTTTAGTAATTTTTATTTAAAAGGGGTCTGATTAAAACATCTTTTCAAAAGTTTGGACTAGATTGACACATTTTTAAAAGCGAGTAACAAACTGACACATCTGAACGAAAGACGAAAGTGGATATCATCCGACTAATTAAACCTATTAATAACTAATAAATAATAGTCATTAATAAAAACAATTCAAAGAATGATTATATATATTTAATCTGTTTTTATGGAGAAAAAAATCATTATATATATATATATATATATATATATATATATATAAAAGCTGTATGTTTGAGACATTAATTGAAAGTTAATATTTTTTTTTTGTTGCTTTTTTGTAATTTGTGTTCTTATCATCTGCTCCTTCAATATTTTTTTTTTATTTCCAATCATTATATTGTTTTTGTTAACTTGATATATCAATGTGTAGTGGAAAACATGTGCTAAAATTTGTCTGAAAATGATTACTTATTAAAATATATTTAAAAAAAACAATTAAAATACCCAATTTATTAATTAAGTAAAATAAAAATCAACAAAAGAATTTGTTAGAGACTACAAGAAAAATCCAAACATATTTAAGAAGAAAAAAAACATATTTATCCCGAAAAAAACATTCCCTAAAAATGTAAACATATTTAACCACTCTTTTTTATTTATTTTAAGCATCATATAGATTGTTTCTCTCATGCAATAACTGACTCTCTTTTTTTTCATCCAATCAAAACAATATTTCAAAACTACTTTCCTGTAATCTTATCCAAAAAATGATTGTTTATTAGATGGATTATTAAAAAATATATAATTTTCGCAAATTTTCCAAATTTAAAATTAGCTTTATCTTTCAATTTAGTCTGTAACATTCAACAATATTGCTTCATTGATTATACATCAATTTAACTGCTGATTATAAAAATAAAAATAAAAATAAAAACCATTAGAGTGTGTAAAAAAATACTTAAGACCAGGTTCCTAAGTTAAAATATCATAAAAGAAGCTACATCAATGTGTTACATTACATGATTACATGAGTGTTGTTGGGGAGGGGAAAATGGGATTTTCTTGGTTAATTAATACAACTTGATGAAAAACACAATATCTGCAAAACTGTGTACTGTTTCTAATCTCTGTATGTTCCTAATTAACTCACTTCATTTATTGGTATATTTATTTTGGACCCCAATTATTCAGTTTCCTCAAACCATCAAATGATGGAAAAGAGTCCTGCCAAAATTAATCTACACAAGCTAAACATATATAAGCTTTCACTATTCAAACTATATTAGAAAATTCAAATCAAGGACTGAATGGAATAGTTGCATTTGAAAGAGTTCACTCCACTGATATGTGCAAAGATATCTGAGGAATCAACCAAATCATCATCTTCTTTCACAGTTATCTGCAAGTACAGAATGGAAGGAATATGGCATCAAGGAATTATGCCATCAAATAATTGAAAATGCAAAGTCATAGGGAATTTTCTATTCTTCATACTGTTTGTAAAAAGTCCTCTATGAACACTTGCACAAAGAAGATTGAAAACAAATTTCTGCATAAACTAAACTTCAGTTATCAATAAGTTAATTGGTAAAAGTTACTTTTTGTTACCTCTTCATCATCTTCTTCATGGTTGCTACTTCCTTGTCTATGGCTATCTCCAAAGTCATCATTCTTTGCAAACCTTCCTCTCACCCGTGGCCTGCTATCTGCCAAAGTTTTGCGGCAAGCATACTGCATTTTTTAAAAGAAACTGCATCATTAGTTGAATTCTGAAGTTTATAACTTGATGCAATAATTGGAATTCATGTGACATAATATAAGATTTCAAATTTGTAATTTCTCGGTGTTGTTATTGAGATACAGTACCTTGATTTTCTTGCTGAAGTTTCTTTCATTTCTCTTCTTCATGTATCTGTGAATCTTTTCCTTCCTCTGCTCAACAGAAAGTTTTCCAACCTTCAGGGTAGAGTCCTCCAAGTGTGAAATTTCTGGTGCCAAAGTGCCAGAGCCCCCAGCAGATACCAGTTTCTGACTCTCATTACCAAGTGCCTGAGAGAAATTATAATCAAAGATCAATTTTTTTTTTGTCTTGTTCAACACAGAAAACAAAAGATGTTGGCCCACTCACTATTAGAAGCTGCACATTAACTTTAAAGAAACTGTAGAAAGAGATGTAGCACAGCACCCTTGAAGTGGGTCTTTCTATCCAATGATGCTGCTACTTATTATCCTTTTCCTGTTTTTCTTTTGGCAGAAAGTGCTTAGGTTATTCCTTCTTGCTAGGCCAAATTTATAATGTTTTTTTAATGCATGACTTTATAAGAGGACTCAAAGCTTATGGTACCTACTATTTGATGGTCATGGAGCACCTATGAGTTTATAGTTCAGAGATTTGTGGACCATGAACTTCCCTAAAAGTCCATCTCTGACAAGGCCTTTTCTATTTTGAAAAAAAAAAAAAAAAAAAAATTCACTGCTGCAAGGTATAGTAACCTTTGCAGCATTAACAAATTTCTTTGACCACTGTGCTTCCTCTTTTCTTTTTTCTGAACACATTGAAGAATTAACAATATATGCACCGAGTATAAAGAATTTTTCTATTATCATCGAATCAGAAATTATTCCAATTTGTTGATTTTTAAAATAATTATCTAAAAAGCATATCAGTAATGATTTCTGATTGATTGATAATGTAAAAAAACTTGTAATCATGTTAAACTATAATTAGGTATCAAGTTTCAAATACCTGAAGTTCTGGGGGGTTAAACACCCTCTGAATTGAATCTGTACAATATATTCCACCATTTTCTCCCTGGTAGTCCAATTCTTGTGCCTGCAGTTCAGACCCCAGTAGAATGTTCCCACCAAACAATCCAGAACTGTCAGCAGATAAAGCAGTGGCAAGGGAACCAGGAGGAGTCATGTAGGCTCCTATGCCAGGACTGAGATAAGAGCAAGAGGGAGATGAAGGGTTGAGAGGCACATAAGAAGGGATGGAAGAGATACAATCATCATCAAAAACTGATGCTAATGGAGCCCCAATAAGGGGTGCAACCACAGGATCAGTAGGGTACTGAGAGAGGCCCTTCAAAACTGAACCTGATGCTGATAGATGCAGCTGTTGCTGAGCTGAAGAGAAATCAAAGTGATCCTGCTGAGTTGTGATTGGGAGAAGTGGTGGAACAGCAAAAGAAGGAGAAGATGAGAAGTCTATGGAGGCTGATATGTCATTGTCAAATTCATCTTGAGAGTCAAAGAAGAGAGACAGGTTATTGCTGTTTGTTGTGTTGTTATTGTTGTTGTTGTTGCTGTTGTTGAGGTTGTTGTTGTTGTTGTTGGTAGTGGTGCTGGCTGTGGTAGTACTAGATGAGGTGGTGACTATGTTGCTATTGCTATTGATATTGATCTTGTTGTCTACTGCATCTAAAGGTGGAGATATGGTTGTGGCATATGAGGACTTGTCTTCATGGCAACAATTTGAGCTGGAGGTAACCTCAGAAATTTGCAGTGTGTCTGGGAAAAGATCAGGGTCACAAAGTTCGAAATATCGACCACCGAATGGGCTTGAAATCTCTTCCTGCAGTGAGTGATGACATATAAGCATTGTGAACAACATGTTTACCAAAAAACACTACCAAACACAGTCTGAGAATAGTCCTAACAGAGCCTCTTCTCCTGTTTATAAAACAAACTAGAAACGTGATTCTCTATAGTATTTTATTTTTTTCATTATGATGGGTTTGAAATCTGAATCCTATTCCTCTTTTTGTTGATAGACATGAGTCTGATCTGATCACTTAGAACAGAAAAGAAATTCAAAGGCTAATATTCTCTGATCAAGTGAAAATCATTCAAAAGTGAAAGACATGCCAAATGATATAATAGTATCTCTGCCAGAGCATGAGCACCCCCTTGTTATTTATCAAGAAGAGAAGGAAATAGTTGAATGTGGTTTGTTGCATAGTCTAGTCAGTTTTGTCCATATTTGGTAATAGACTGAAGAGAAATTTTCCAAAAGGGTTTGCATTGTTGGGCTATTTATTGGTGAAAGTGATGTGCATCTATGCCTTCATGTGACAGGTAGGAGCCAATGTTAGCATGAAATACAAGTTATGTGAAAACAAAGAAGGAACCTCCTGCTATGTTATTTTTGTTCATTTAGTGGAATTTTGTTCTTCAATGGGAATTGAAAGCCACTTGAAGGGAACCCCATAATGCTATATATGCTATCCATGTGATTTTTTCTCACTAACACCCTTCTCTCTATCTAACTCAATAAAGAATATCAAAATTAGCAAAGCTTACACAACAAGCCCCCAAAGAGATATATATATTCCACACCAACCGAAAGCTATTTGTCTAAGTGACTATCACGGAAATGTAACATCTTTTTACAACTTCGCCCCTTCGAAAGTGACATTTATTTAACATTTTGGTGGTAGGGTCCTTGGATGATAATAATATCAAAAAGACCACACACTCACAAATTCTTCGGTCAATAAAATTACGTTATGTTATTATGCTCTCCAACCATATAAATAGAGGAAAGAAAACCTTCCATCTCACAAATTCTGAGCATGGCTTCTGGTTTTCCCATCATAGCTAATACCATTATGCAGCTTCCACTCATCCCCAGGAATATCACCAAATAAGGGAAGCATTCTGCATATTTCTCAGAGCCTAATTATCATCAAATTAATTAACACGCCAAACTCACACTAACAAACCGTAATCTTCCATCATTCATTCATCATTCATGCATCCAAACTATTAATTAATCAATTAATTACTTTCACATGGCCACAACATGTAAGAAAAAAGCACCCCAGATGAATTTTTAAACACCTTACAACGTTTTGATTTCACATCTCCTACAAGGTAATAATTGTAGGCTTCAAACATTAATCTTTGCATCAAACTTAGACCTTGTTTTGTTTAACTTTTCTGGGGTCTGTCTATGTTTGTCTGTCTGTGTCTCTTCCCTCCCAAGGTGTGATTTTTGACAAAAAAACAAGCCATTTTCCAAAGAAACTTGTGTTGTTATTCACACACAACCACAGAAAACCAGAAGAAAACAATTTATGTAGGTTAGTTCCAACACATGCATTAAAACCAAATATAAGAAGCTTGAGGTGATTACAATGGGGAGTTGTTGTTGCTCATCTGGTGTAGGGGGTTGGATAACATCCTGCAACATGGTGGTGAAGAATCCTCTTTTGCACAGAAACAAAGAAATCTATGTACACAGTCTTAGAAAGAAGTGAAATTTGGTGTGGTCACAAAGAGGGTTTGAAACAAGTCTTGTTGGTGACTAAAACCAATGCATATATGCTTAGAAAATGAAGCCTCAAGGGATATTTTTTCGATAAAAAAATGGAAATTAATTAAGGAGAAGACAACAAGAAGAAGAGACAAAAAGGAAAAAAAAGAAAGTAGTAGAGAGAGAGAAGTTGTTGTGTTTGTTTGCTGAGATGATGAGGTGTATGAGGGTTGTCAAAAACAGAGAATGTTTGTTATGTGCATATATAGAGGAACGAGGTTGTTCGTAGAGCCGTCAAAGCCTGGCACTCGCGGGTGTCAACGCGAGACTAACGTTTGGCCATTAATTCACTACTTTGGTGGGTGTAGTTGAACTCAATTTTTGGAACATATATTATATATGGATTGTATGACCCGAATCACATGCTTAACTATATGAACATAAATTTTAGGTTTTTTCTACAATTAAATCTTTATCCTATGTCTCACTGTGTTAATGTTAGCATGTCGTAAAAACAATTGCAAACCTTTGCTTCGGTTTTCTTGGGGTGGTTTCATCACAAATAGGATTTTCAAGTGTAAGAATTTTCATGGTGTAAAAATAGGTTTTGTTCATAGTTTAACTTATTAGGATTTTTACTGAGTTTAATTTTTAAAATGGGATTAATTTAGAGCTACTTAAAAACCAGACAAGTTTGAAAATATATTTTTATTTTAACAAAATGTTTGAAAAATAAATCTAACTTACTACCAATGTATTATGAGTCAATTACGTTTTTATCTTAGATTCAAAACATTAAACCAATGTATTTTTTGATGATATGGTTTATTAGTCACTTGATTGAACCTATTTAATATAATTTTAATGGATGACTAGAGAGTTTAAAGTTACATAGAATTCTATATTAATTTCTTTAAAATGCATTACTTTTTACATTTTGACTTTGAATTTCTACTAATGGAGGATGTTTCATGGATTGACTTTTTATTTAGTAATTCTTTGATAATGTTTATAATTGGAGATCTATTGTTGAAAAGGTCATAGTTAGATTTGTGATAACTCATTATATTGTAATGGTTAAGTATATATGTTTAACTCTTTATTTTTTTTATTTTTTTATTTTAAGTTCTTCATAGTTTAAATAAGGTTCAATTTAATTTTATGTTAGTTTAGAATTATCATGACTAATAATTTTAACATAATAGCATTTAAAATCAGTCCAAAATACTACCGACAAGTTTGGATATGTTTTGACGCTTTTAATCAGCACAACAATGATTTTTAACTATTATTAAGTTTAAAAAAGTGTTAAATATGTATTTTTTTCTCAAATTATTATAAAAAATATGTTTTGTCTTAAACTAAATTATAAAGTACCTCACTCATATACTTTCTACATTCTCGATAAATAATATGTGGAGGTTACAATATAGTATACCGTGGAATTTCGTTTGTCTTAGGAGAAACATTCACATCTTGTTTGTTGGAAAGTAATTTAACATAACTTTCATAAAGTGCAGCACCTAATTTATTGACGAATTTTTAAAAAATTTAATTACCGACAGATTTACTAAGAATTTTACAAATATTAATTTATTGATGAATTTATCAAATAATTTTATCATGACATGGTCAAAACTAAAACATAAGTTTTAACATTACTTTATCAACAAAAATATTCGTTCGTAATAAAAGTTATGAATTATTGGCAGATTTTACAGATAAGTTTTATCTATGAATATTTTTATCGATTATTAAAATCCTAAAATTTGTTTGTATAATCTATTCGTAGAAATTTGTTTTTTTAGAAAATCGTCAGTGAAATTCATCAATAAATATTATTTTACTGACTGATATTCTTATAGTGTTTTACTAAAAACATATTGTTTAATAAGAGACAATTGTCACTCATATTAATGATGATGATGGTGACACTTCTTTAGTCATAGGTATCGAAGAATATAACAATCTCATTATCTAACATAAAACCATAAAAATAATTTGTCATTTTACTTAATCACATTATTGTTTTATATTAATAAAGAATCTCACATTTTTTTAATATGTAGAGACAATAAGCAAGACTATAAACAATTGCACCAATCATTAATAAAAGAATTGAACAAAAATGACTGAATTAAAAATCATAACAAATTTAAGTAATCAATATATTAAAAAAATAATTGAAAATATTCAAATTATAAAGGGTTAATTAAGGTTACTATTAGTAAGAGATAATCATGTCTTTAGATTTTTGTTAAAATCTTTAACTCTCTATGCTTTAAAAAGATTAAGCAATTATGTCTCAGTCGAAGAGCTCTAGATGTACACTCTTTATTTTCCCTAAAACATTACTCAATTAGAAAAACAAAATTAATGCATATTATTCACATTATTAAAAAAAAAAAAAAAAAAAGAAGCCTTTCACTTTCGTAATGTGGATACACATAAACTCCAAAGTATAGAATTTTTCTTCTTGGGAACATTTATAGCCTCGTACACATTGCATAGATCTTAGCTTCTACTGCACATGACAGTGATTTTAGTTACAGAAAAAAGCATCACAAAAAAAATATTATTTATATCTATCTAGATGTTTTAGCTAAAAAAAAAGTCAAAAAATTGCTAAAATTATACGGGTTAAATATGTTTTTGGTCCTCAAGTTTCAGTGAATTTTGGAATTAGTCCCTCTTTGAAATTTTATACCAATTTAGTCATTCACATTTAAAAATGCGTGAATTTAGTCCTTATTGTCAAATTTTGTTAAGTTTATTTGACATTTTAAACGCATTTTATGATAACATTTAAATTAATATTAAAGTGAAGATGTATCAAACGGTGTAAATAATTCCAATAATATCATGAAATGCGCTTGAAATGTCAGATAAATTTAACAAAATTTGGTTAAAATAACTAAATTCACGCATTTTTAAAGAATAATGACTAAATTGGTCAAAATTTTTGAAGATAGACTAATTTCAAATTTCACTTAAACTTGAGAGACCAAAATCATATTTAACCCAAATTATTTTATTTTTGTGCATGACTTTACTTTTGAAGCTAATGAAAGTTTTAAGGAAAAATGTCATGGACGAACTAAAGCTATAAGACAATGATCATATTGTTTTGATTAATTTGCTTATGATGATAGTTTTTGCACTAAAGATGAAAGTTTTGTTGTTTTCACCATGTTTAAATGTTATAGGTTAATTAATAAAGTATGTGCATATAGAACAAAAATGCTGACAAATATGCATGTAAACTTAGTATAAGTGTCCAACTACACGGGAAAAAGAAGAGAAAAGGAGAATAAAGTGTCCAAACCTACCCTTTTAAGTTAAGGACCCGATTTATTGAAAGATCGAGTAACTTGTAAAGAGTATTCTTTCCATTGGTCATCAACATGTTACTTATTGTTTACTTAGGAGACAAATTTTGAAATAAATAAATTCATATTTGTAAGTATTGGTGGAACTCATTCTTATGTTAATAAAACTAAAACAACCATACTACTTATATATATTCGTTTGATTATCGCAATCATTTTAATCTAAAAATATATATAAATTATTTTTTTAATCCAAAAAAAAAATCTTCATTTTCTTTTTTCATTTTCTCTACTCAAACAAGCACACATGATAATAGAATAACAAAAATATGACTATCATTCGCAGTGACAGATCTTGACCTATACTTTTGGGGAGCCAAAATAATACATTCAAAATTTGTATTATTACTACAATAAAACATGAGTATAATTGTAACTATAAAAGAAAATTCACACGCATACATAAAATATATAAGTATATACATGATTGATTGTTTTTAGTTCCTTGAGATCTTTCACTAATAATTAAGTTTCTTAAAATCTTTCACCAATAACTAAAACAAAACTAAAAGTAATTGAATCAGGGTTAAAATTATCTACAAGAAATTTATCTTTAATTTTATTTTGCAATATATATATATATATATATATATAAATTTAAGACTTAAAAATAATTTATCATAATCTAATAAAATATTGAAAGACGTAATTATAAAAAACAAAATATATAATAATCAAGTCACAAATAAAAATTTGTTATGAAAAAACACATAACACATTACTTTTTTTTTCTATATTATAAACAATGAATATACCAAAGACTTATATTTCTTCAAGTGAGACAAGATGCTTACCTTTTTTTTTCTTAAAGAATGGAAGAGAACAAAGGAAAGAGATGAGAGTAAAAATAATGAGTTTGTGTATAATTTTTTTTTTCATAAACAAAAGAAAGAAACACGAGTAAAGAGAGAGATGAGAGCAAAAATAATGAGTTTGTGTCTAATTTCATTTTGTTTTCATAAACAAAAGAAAAAAAAAACACACAGGTGAGTGTGAGAAATCACTACAATATATAAAAAATTAAAAAATAATTGGACAAAAAAATTTAATATTTGTTATTCTTTATTATATTTAATTTATGTTTTATTATTTATTAATATTAATATACTTTATAAAATAAATAAAATTATATTTAATTAAAATTTCATGAATTTTCAATTTTTTTAATATATATAATACATAGTTTAAAAAATTTTAAAATAAAATACATAATTATTATTTTTAAATAAAATACATAACTAAAAAATTAAAAAAAATTAGGGGGGACCGTGGCCCCCGCCTGCTCCTAATAAAATCCGCCGCTGATCATTCGCTATCATATCATAATATCAAAATTAATTTTCTTATTGCATTTGACATGGACCCATTTTAGACAAGCCCTTCTACCTCTTCAATTTGATTTGGTGGGTAATTATCAAATTTAAGGACGCTTTCTCAGATCACGTTCAAGTAAATTTTCAAATTCATTATATGTAACCTTAGGAACTTTAAAGAGTTATTTTTCATTTTCTTCAATTCTTGGATTCCCGTGAAATTTATCAAGTTTAATTGACATAAATAAATTTTTTTCATCTTCATTACAAACCTTCTTCTTGAAAAAATAATATTTTTTACTCTTTATCATAATTTTTCTAATATAAATTTATGACCTCTCACCTATTTAGAAAAAAAAGATAAAATTTATCATAATTTTTATAATATAAATTTTATGACTTAAAGGTGCTCTTAACAAATCTTTGTTACTTTATGATCTTGAAGATATGCTTAGATATCTAATTGGGTTTTTTTATTGTCAAGTTATTTTTGTTTGTATTATAGAGCTCTAAGAAGCATTTTTTAGGGAAAATGGTTGTTTAACCAATGTAAGAGAAGTTAATCTTAATTCTTGCACTTTCGATTTAGAATGACTAGTTGGTACAATGTGCTTTTGATTTTAAATTGGTATATGACACTTGGTTGATTTGGTTGATATGGTGACACGTTGAATAAGAAAATTGTGTTGTAAGTTGGGTTTGATTTCTGAGTCAAGAAGTTGGAAATGAATATGTGAAATTAATGTTCTATTATTTAATAAGTCATTTTGATTGAATTGGTGTATTGCATTTGTTAAATTGGTTCAATCTAAGCATGCTTTGATTCCAATTACATGTATTTTAAGGGTTGAATAAGGTAAAGATTGTTTAGATAGACCATTGAACCAATCTAATATGTAAGAAAATGAATTTTGATATTTGATGCAACATTAGGCGCCCTTGCATTATCGTTGGGCGCCAATCAAACTATGAGTCCATTTACTTGTTGGGTTGGGCTCCACTTGTGGACCACCTCTCAAATCAGTGATTCTTATTGGTTGTAGGCATCAGCCACTTACTCAACCTCATATGCCACTAGGGATGGCAACGGGGCGGGGCGGGTACGGGTATCATGATCTCATCCCCATCCCCATAATAAAAATTCATCCCCATCCCCAAACCCAACGGGTATACAACTTTTGACTCATCCCCATCCCCACCGGGTAACGGGTATTTTCTTATACCCATACCCATACCCATTTTTTT
>Ga0214545_1003842_pt1 | contig 28403 bp, 10 predicted proteins | sample CNSS4metaG_FD_160064 | JGI IMG/M metagenome (GOLD analysis project Ga0214545, IMG submission 160064) | Root nodule microbial communities from cowpea collected in UCLA plant growth center, Los Angeles, California, USA - CNSS4 | ecosystem: Host-associated > Plants > Roots > Nodule | place: USA... | reverse complement strand
ACCCTCTTTGAACATTTCCAACGTTTCTCGGTCCTTCTCATTGCACCGAACCTGGCTCAGATTGTTGCACACAATCTTTTGGAATGTAAAAGCACCAAAAAGGGAAAGCAAAAGAACCGAAAATTGTAATATAAATGTCATCCTAATCGATAGAATAGAAGATGGATTAATTGAGACGAGATTGATGAATGATGACTGTTGTCACTTTGCTCAATAAAAATGTGTATTTATAAAGAAAATTAGTTGGCTTTTCATGGATCACTTAAACAAGGAATGCAATAGAACTTTTAAATTGTGAAATTTCTTTTGAAACTTCTCACTCGAAATGCCGGCTTTGGAACTTTAATTGAAAAAAACTGGAATCAAACACAGATATAACTTTGGAAAAGAAAACTTTTAATCGCTTCGGCAAATTTTGGTTGACCTTATCGTTTTAAAAGTAGATTAACTAGGAAGTACGTTAAATATGTTATTTTTGTTTTCATTAATTTGCTTTTATAAAATGTCTTTCTTTCTAAGATTAACAAACGATTTCTCAACATATTTTTTAAAAAAAATGTATTTTGAATTTACTAGTGAGAATGATTTTTTACACAAGATTTTCCAATTGTATCGAATTTATTTATCTATAACAATATATAAAGGGATGTGTCCATATTTTATAATGTCAATTCTATCCTTTACAATATAATTATTTATTAAATATTTTAAAATTAACGGTTGTTTTTATCTATTTTCTATAAAAATGTTTATTTTTTTTATTCATCAACAATCAATTTCTCTATTCATTTCAATTTTTTAATAAATATACATTTATTTTATATATTAACTTAATAACATTACACTATTATCACCTATTAAGATACTATCATCCATATTTAAAATATGTATACATTATCATCACCTATTTTAATATTTTTTAATAATATTACTTTGAATTTTAAAAACAGCAGATAAGTAAATATTTTTTAAAAATTCTATAGTACCGAAACAAGAAAAAGTGTTTTCTTAATTTACGTAAACATGTAATTTGTTTTCTTAATCTGTTTACATGTCTCAATCCAATTTTACCAGAAACGATACAAAATGGTATGGGATAATAATGTTTTAATTTTTTGTTGTTAAATCAATTAAAGGCCGACCGTGCCGATCATACAGAAAAAGACGATGACGACTGAGACTTTCAAATTTTATATGTTTGAATCGCAGAAAAAACAGTTAAATATTAGTGTGAAAACATTTTTACGGTAACAAGTTGTCTGAATCAATACTCTTTAAAATCAGGTTGTGGATTGTGACTTACCGTCAATTTTGACGCAGCGTAGCTGCACCAGTAGTGATTCAAAGATACAATTTATGAGGAGGGTTCACAGCCGATTGGATTAAAAAATTATTAAGTATTGCTCCAAATGAATAATAATTGATCAGAAACCACAACTTTTTTTATTCATTTAAATTCTTTTAAATTGGATTGAAATTATTAGTTCAATTTATGGTTTGATATACTAAAATTGATTGAAATTTAACTGAATTCAAATTAATTATTTAAATATTATTATAATTCTTATTATTTAATTCACATGAGTTATGTTACTTAATGTACCTATGAGATAGTGGAGAAGAGTTTTCCTCGTGCTTTGAATCTTTTGAAATTTTAGATGTGTGAATCAAGGAAAAACAACATAAAGACCAGAGTGAAAACATTTTAAAGGTAACAAGTTTTTCGAATCAATACTTTAAAGGTCTCTATTTTTAATACTTTAATAAAGTTTGTGGATTAAGAAATTATAAAAAATTGAAATTGAGGAATTTTAAGAAGGTATTTTAAATAATTAAAATAGTATAATTTAAAATTCATTCAAAATAAAGGAAAATGAAATTCTCCAAGTTGTGGAATTGCTCACTGGATAGGACATAAAAAGTTCACTTGTCCAAAAAGTCCAATCAGGTCGGGCAAAAGGACAAGACAAGTTGGTTAAAGTCGAAGGTTGAGTCGGTCTGTCCTAGACCGAAGGTTAAGTCGAGCTGAACTTAGCCGAATGTCAAGCTAGGTTGGATCGAACTATGTCGGGCTAGTCCGAAGGTCAAGCCAGGCCGGACTAGGGAGAGTCGAGGGTCGAGTTGGAACGAGTCGGGTCAAGAGTCGTGTTGGGTCGAAGGTCGAGCCGACATAAAACAAGCCGAAGGTCAAGCCAAGTCGTGTTGAAGGTCGAACCTAGTCAAATCAGGCCGAAGGTCGAGCTGGGCCAGCTTGGGATGAAGGTTGAGCTGAAGGTCGAGCCAAGCTAGCCCAAACTGAAGGTCGAGCAAGACCGCCCAAGTGGGGCTGAAGGTTGAGTCGAGTCAGCTTGGGTCGAAGGTCGAGCTAGGTCGGCTAGGCCAAATGGAAGGTCGAGTTGGGTTGAAGGTTAAGCCTAGTTGACCTTGGCCAGTGCAGGCCAAAGGTTGGCGAGCTGTAGGTCGAGTCGGGACAAAGGTCGAGTTGGGCCAACCTCTACCAAAGGTCGAATCTGGCCAGCCTTGGCTGAAGGTCGACTTGAACCAAAAGTCAAGATAAGTCGTACTGAATTTAAGGTCGAGTTAAGTTAAGCTAAACTCAAAGGTATAATTGAGTTCACCTTAAGATAGAAATTTAATTGCTTTATCCAAAGAAAAAACAAACTATTTATTTAAGAAATTAAAAGACTTCAATTGCAAGTAATTCAATTATTAGGTATTTCAATATCTTAAAATTGTTGAAATCCCTCTTCCAAACATAACGTAAGGGATAATTATGTTTTTTATTTCAAAAATATAACATGATTTTATAATTGATTTTTATTTTAAAATTCGATCCTTATCCTCGTATTTAAGAAATGCATCTTTTTAATGTAGTCTCTTTGTATAATGACGTTATGTGGCAAAGAGTCTTGTCTCGTGTATCCACATGTGTTCTCATAATACACGATACAAAAGACAAGAGTAGAAGGAAGTAGGAGCATCCAAAATTAGAGTAATAACATTGAAAAGGCAAAAATTCTCTTTGGTAGGAACACACGACACAAAGTGCCTCCATCTTTTGCTTCCTCTTCACCTTCAAAACACACACACATACACACCATTTTCCATAAATGCAGCAAAATTAGTTGTTTTCCTCGTATTCTTTTATTGATTTTGTGTGTTTAAGTTTTCTTTGACTTGGTTGTCATTTACAAGTTACAACTTACTGTTGAACCTTTTTCTCATTGCACTTGATTGTGTTACTAATGCAACAAGAGCACCCTTTTCATTCTGGTGTGCATATGGTGATCCAAGATTCATCAGGCAGAAGCTCCCCCATCATAATGCATATTTTATGTCTTTTGTTCATATTTAATTCATCGTTTTATTGTTCATATTTTATATGTTTTGTGTGTGTTTTTTGTTATTAGAATAACAAGTAAGCGTGATAGTAGGTCTATTATGCCAAATCACTACAAACTTGAGTTTTAGTTTTATTTTATTCAATACTATTTTAATTTTAAAGTAATTTTAGTGTTTAAATATTCATTTTAAAACTTATAAAATAATACTTTTTCTTTAAATATTTGCGGGTATCCAATAGGTACCTGCAGATTGAGAAAAATCTGTGGATCTTTTTATATGGGTATCCAGCGAGTAATGGGATGGGTAACAGGTATGTTTTTTTCATGTGGGTCAAATAACGGGTAGGCATTATTTGTGTTCGACTCGTTGTCATCCCTGGCTCTGACCAAAATTTGGTTGAATTCGGTAATGTCAATTTTGACCAAATTCGACCCAGTTGACCCCTGCTGGAATTCGAACGAACAGAACCCAACTTAAATTTGACCCAATCTTAGACAAATGTTGAGACGGGTTTCTCCGGGCTAAAGGTCGAGCGAGTCAAATTGAGTCGATACTTGAGACAGGTCGATCTAAGTCGAAGGTCGAGACGACTGGCTTGTGCTGAAGATCAAGACTATTGCGAGCCATGTCAAAGGTCGAGACTGATCGACCTGGGTTGATGTTCGAAATGAGTGGGCATGAGCCGGCTTGAGCTGAAGGTCGACTCTAACCGATTTTGTTAAAGGTTAAGGCTAACTTATTCAAATTGAAAGTCAAGACAAACCTGCCGAACCGAAAGTATAATAATATATTTAAAAAATTTAATATTTTTTTCATGTTTAAAAGGAAAGTCCATGGATTGACCCTGACTCACAAGACTATTTGGATCTGTGGCCTTTTTTAATGGAAGACTTTTTGATTTTGTGGACTGTTTTGGGCCCAATCCTCGTGGGTGAGGGTTATCTATGAGGTGGACCAAATTGACAACTTGAGTATCTAACCAGTAAAGAGTGATTGGAATCCAAACCATACTTGACTTTTAGGAAATAATGATTATATTTCAAAAACATACTTGAGTTATTGATAAGGAGTGGTTGAGTTCCAGGTAATACTTGAATTTTTTTAGCCTAAAAGTTCATGCAGGGAAGACTAAACTATCAAAATTCATGCATTCGTTATAAGTTCTTTAATTCTTTAAAGCTTCTAGTTTGGAAAACACCATATTTAAAATGACCTATAAAAGAGTGTGCTTTCATTGTATATTATTCACGGTTGTATAAAGTTAGACTCTATACAAGGAATGCTTGTATTTAGTATCACTTAAAGTGTGAAATCTTGTAAAAACAACTTAATTGTTATATAGCTTGGATAGCATTTGTGCTAGTGTAAACCAAAAGTGGCAGTCAAAATACCTATAAATATGTTTGTTCGGTGCAATCCATTGGACTTTGCGTTGAAGAATTGGACATAGGTCAGGTTAGAGCTGAGACAGTGTAAAACTTAAAGCATACAGTGCCTATTTCTATTAGTCACAGAGTGCTTTCTGAGCTATCTATTAAAGCAATTTAAAAAAAAAAAAAAAAAACCTTCTAATTTCATTTTCTGCTTAATTTCATTGAGTGAAAAAAATGATTAACCAATTTTTCTCAAATAAGACATTCTAAATCTAAGTTTGAAAGATATTAAATTACTTTCCTACCCAATATCTTTCAATTGTTTCTAAATCACTCATGCATGACTTGTGAGGTTAAACAAGATATAAGTCTAATTAAAGCGGAGAAAAAAAAAGATGAAGGTAACTTAAAACATAGAAAATTAGAAGAAATTAAAACTTAATTAACTCTAAAGACGAGATGATAAAAAAAATTCTACTTCAATTATATATATATTATATTTAAAATGAAAAAAAAAAATTGTCGACTGTAAAATATTGTATTATGGAGTAAATATGAAAGATTTTATACTAAAATGTTCATATTATGACTACATTTTTTGGTTTTAAATTAACAAATGTTGGTTTAAATAAGGTAAAATATGTACTCCTTAAATTATACAACAAACATATACCATCTCACTATCGTTCCTATCTTTTTAAAAATAACCTCACACACTCTTTATTGTTTTTATTTTTACATAAAAAATAAAAAAATAGATACAGAAATGAAGATGAGAACTAGGCAGAGTAAAAACCCTTGGTAGGTTTGGTAGAAAGGCCAAACCCAAATGGGAAGAGAGGATCATAATGATGATCTCCAACATTCATGGGAAGTTGATCAACAGACTTGAACCATGTTCTTGGAAGTTTTCCAGTGAAACCATAGTCACCATATATAACATCAGCCACGCCTTGGCCTTCACTGCCAGGAAGCCATGCAGCAACAACTGCATCTATCATTCCAACATATGGTTCAATCACCAAAGGACGACCAGAAATTACGATAACCACACATTTTGTTACTCCACACACATTTCTTATGATCTCAGCACCAGGGTCTGGGATTGTCAAGTTCTTGTTGTCACCATGCATTTCAGCATAAGGATGCTCTCCTACTACAACTATGCCATAGGAAAATCCATTGGATTTAACAAACTCTGCATCAGGCTTCTCCTTGTACACCACTTTGGTTTCAGGATCAACTGTGTTTTTCACAGCTGTGAGAATTGTAGTCCCTGCTCATACAAAAGTTCACAATAATATTAAAAAAATTGAGTTATGATATAATCATGAAAAGAAAAGTATAATTTTTTTCACCTTTGAGAAGATTGTTTCCACTCACTCCTTGCCATTCTATGGTCCAGCCACCACACTGATACCCTAGATTATCTGCATGGCTTCCAGCCACAAGTATTTTGGGTGCCGTTTTAGGAAGAGGCAATAAAGGCTTATCAACAGATTCACCATTTTTCAGAAGTACCATTGATTTTCTCACCGCTTCTCTAGCCAAATTTCTATGCTCCTGTTTAGAATTTTGGTAAACAGTATGATCCCTGTTCTGAACTTAGTTTACTTAAATTTCAAACACTTAAAGGAAAACAAAAATAGCTAACCTGGATTCCTAAATATCTGACCAAACTGAAATCAGCAAAAGGGTTTTCAAAAATACCCATCATGAACTTAACCCACAAAATTCTTCTCACTGCATCGTCAATTCTACTCATAGGAATGAACTTCTTCTTCACCAGCATGGTTAGGTCATCGATGAATTCTACGTAAAACTTGGGATTCATGAACTGCAAAACCAAGAAAAGTTTATAGAAATATTAAATGTGTTCTTATTGGAACTTCATACATTAATTCGGAAACATTTGGCATAAATTACCATGTCAATGCCAGCAGAAACCCCTGCTTCAACTGAATAAGTGAAGTTTGAATGAGGTGGGGAGGTGATCCTATCAATACCCTCAAAGTCTGAAATAACAAAGCCCTGGTGTAGTCCAGGAAAAAGGTAAGTGTCATTTAAAAATTTTACCCATGAGATGATAAACAGGTTTGAATGTCATATTCAACACAAATTATATTACCTTGAAATGTAGAGTATTCTTGAGGAAGCCAGTAATAAGTTCGTGGTTTGTATGCATTTTGACTCCATTCCAACTGGAGTAAGAAACCATAATGGTTGCCACACCCTTGCTGATTGAATTGAAGTAAGCTGGCATATGAATTTTCATCAATTCATCTCTGTCAATAACAGTGTTGTTCTCATCAATCCCATTGATTGTTCCACCATCACCCACGTAGTGCTTAGCAGAAGCTAGAACCTTTTCTCTGTCAAGCAATGCAAAACTATTTTAGAAACATAATACTAACTGAACCAAATACGGCATAATTTAACATAAGACATCAATATAGCATGGCAAGGCCTAACCTAAAGTTTAAAAGTGACTAAAAGAGTTACTCTTCTTGGGAAGGCCAAGAACATCAACTACTGTAAGGTTCACAAGTAACTGATACTGCAGCAATCATACAAAAATTAAGTTATTTTGTTTCTAAAATTCTTACTTTCCAGCGATAAAAGGGACACCCTTTGGCAAATTGTGAGGGATGTCCCCTTGCAAGCCTGGTATGATTTCAGTCATGGCTTGAACTAATTTAGGATCCTCACTGTAGCTTTCATAGCACCGACCCCATCTTGGATCTCTACATACCTTCAAACAGTATAAGGATGGTTTTAGAGATGTATGTAACTTAAGAGCATAAAAGACCAGTTGTAGTTACTTACTGCTATACAAGGTGCATAAGCATACTGAATTCCTGTTGCTCTAACTTCAAGGGCAGTTGCAGCTCCAATTCTCTTCACTAATTCAGGGTCCCTAACAAGAAAAATAAAAATATCCATTATGATCTTTATAAAATAAATGTATTGATTAGAGTAAGAATAAAATAACTTGTGCTATGGGAAATTTCTAAATGACTTGTATGCCCAAGTTTCCAATCTAATAAAAAATTATGAGAATAACAAAACAGAGGAAAGCTTTTCCTAGGAACAAACCAGATAAAGCAATTATGTTTAGTTTCTATACTAGGCTGTGCTAATCTGCTACAAACCTATATATATAGCTATTGGCTGAATTGTTTCCTCACCAAGGTTGAAATAACAGAATCAGTTATACTGTCTTTAGAATATAACATTTTCTTTAAAATAAAAGCCAAGGCAAATGGGGGTGCTGCTTTGATATCAATATACCTGGTTGCTCCAAGACCAATATTGTGAGGAAAAATAGTTGCTTTGTAAACAGTATTGTGACCATGAACAGCATCAATCCCATAAAACATTGGAATTCCAAGCCGGGTTGATAAAGCACCCTTCTGAAATTCATTCACCATGTTAATCCAGGTTTCAGCAGAAGCCTGTGGAGCTGGAATACTCCCTCCCTCACTCATTACACTCCCTACTCAGAAAAGAGAAATGATTTTCATCATTGGTCAATTGAATGAATATACCAGAGAGGAAAATTTTAAGAAAATTAAACAAGTTTGGTCTGGTGGTTAGTTACCAATTAAATACTTCTTAACCAAATCAGCAGATGCATACTTGCGTTCAATTTGCAACATTTGGCCAATTTTCTCCTCAAGAGTCATTCTGCTAACAAGATCATCAACCCGAGCATCAATTGAAAGTTTAGGGTCCTTGTACTTCACGTATTCTGCATCCAACAATCCTGTCCAGCCCCCTAGTAGCCAAAACCCCACCAACAAAATGGAGATTTTCGCCATTTTCTTCTCACCCTTTGTAAGCACTGAAAAAACAAATGCAACAAGATACATAAAACTCAATGTCTATAAACAAAAACTTGGTCCATTCTGCTCATAATTCAAATGCACCACGTTAACACTTCATTGTCCATAAATGCTACCAGAACCCCAGCATTGCACTACTCTGAGACTCAGTCAGAGGCTTACTGAACAAGCAATCAAACACATTTAAAACATCCTAGTCTCACAGAGAAACAATGAAAAGCTTAGTTAAACTGTATCATTTCCATACCTTGAATCTTTACGTGATAAGGAAAGCTTGCATCAGATGTCACTGCATAAAAATGAAGCAGCAACCATCACTGAAAATGGTAATATTTATAGTGAAAGCATGAAAAGTAGTACAGAATCCATATCATTGCTATTAGCTTGCTGATAAAGAAATCTTAGAACAAATGTCCCATATGGTAATCTGGCCCATAAAAGAGAAAACAGATAGAAAAGAAGGTAAATTTTCACAATCAGATAACTGGAAGAAACCTTTATCAAAGGCAGTAGTGTCAGCGAAAACATAACACAATGGGCCAACCAACCACAAAGTTATATATAGGGAATTAGTATCATTGCGTGTTTTATGTGAAAACTACATTTGTAGGAAAGATTACAAATTCAATAGTTGTGCAAATATCTAATTACTATTATCTTATTTAGCAGTTTAGAAAAGAAGAACGCTTTCCTGTTACAGAATCTGTTAAAATTTACTATTACATAGGAAGGAAGGAGAACTCACTTGGTCAATTCGTTAATATAATAAGTTTCAGTATGTGTATATAAAGAAAATTACTTTTCGCCTAATACGTATCTGTTCTATCTACGACACTGAAACTTTCCATTATCAGAGTATACATTTCCGTATTTCAACATCTTCTCCGTCTCTTTTCTACTTTTTCAACCTTTTCAACTAATAATCACAGGGTATTACGTATAATTTCAAACTCACCATTAATATTTTTTATTTATTAAACAATATATATATATATATATATATATATATATATATATATATATATAACTTTAGTTTATGTTTCAAATGTTGTATTTTATGTGTATTGTTATATTTTAAAAGGTAAAACTTCCTTTTAAAGGGTTTATGTCTTTTTTATATCTTTAAAAGAGATAAAGAGTTGTGAGATTTTGAAGAAAGTTGAACCATGATATTGACCTTTATTTAAATTTTTTTAAAATTCAAATTCAATTTCCTCTTAGAGAACAAAGGGGAATTTCAAAAAATATGTAATTTATTAATAAATATAAAGGTAATTTATATTTTTTATCCCTTTAATTTAAAAAATAGTAATTTTAACCGCTCAAAAATATGATGTTCTTCGTCGACCCCTTTAATTTAAAATGTATCACCTCTAACTTTCGAATGATTTAGATAATGTTGTATAATTCTTAGACATAATTTCGCTATTGATTATGGGAGTTTTGTCCTTAGTTTTACTTTTTCGATTTTGAATCATACATCTCAAAAACAACAATTTTGATCTTTCTAATTTTAACTACTCAATTTTAATTTCAACATTTTAAAAATTGTTAATTTTAGTCATTTATTGAATTTACATCCAATTTTAACATATGACGTTATAAATCTAGAAATTATATATATTTTATTAATTATTTAATTTTCACAAGCTAAATTATTATACATGATATTAAATAAATTATAAAATGCATTAAAACGTTGAACTAAAAAAAACATAACGCGAAATTAGAAATAAATTAGCTAATTTGATTGTTACATCATAATATAGAGTTTACATAGGCTTGTAGATCATTTCATTTAGAATGAGTTAATTATGATTTTTAGTATAAATAGGTTAAAATAGTTTTAGTCCTAACTAGAATCTAATTGAGAAAATAATTAGAATTTGCTTTAAAAACTAAGAAAAGTAAAAAAAAACAAACAAACAAACTAAGATGAGGAAATGTTATAAAGTACTTGTAATTTTAAAAATAATAACTAAATAATTAAAACTTTAGTTAATATCCTTAGAATTTTAATATATATATATATATATATATATATATAATTCAAAAATATACCACCTAAAATTAATTATAAGCTCTTTACATAATTAGGGATGATAATGTGGACTTTACCCAACGGCCACTTCGCAAGCTCGTCAAAGCCTGACCCAAATAACCTAACACCTCTCATCCTAACTTAGTAACCTATTTGAATGTTTTGATGCTGGAAATATTAAAGTTATGATGTTCCAAATATTATAGACTGTTTTGATTTGTTATATTGGATTATTTTCATGCTCCAGATTCGTTTTATTGAACTCTTTTAATTCTTCAAATTATGATGTCCTCAACTTTTTTATCTTAAGTTAAGATGTCCAAATATGAGAGTTAACCCGCAGGCCTACAAGTATGTGGAACAAACACATTTTCAAACCCACAACTTTTCTATGGGACAGACCAATCTGGTCCACAATGTGCGGGTCTAATGTGGGCTGGACCTAAACGGGTCGGATCAGTCCACATTGTCATCCTATACATAATTTATAATTGATCCAATATTTATAGATGTAATTATATTTATGCACATTTTATGATATTGTCTTGTTCTTTTTTAGTAAGAATTTTTTTTTTCACAAATAAATATAATATATCTCGCATAAAAATGCCAATCTTGACAGAAATATAATACATACGAAATTAAAGAGATTATGTATTAAATCTAATTGTGTTTTTAAATATAAAAAATTCAATTGAATTTTAATGTGAAAAAATAACTAAAATGGTACATTTTGATAACCTATAAACAGAGTTAACAACAACAACAACAACGAATATGAAAACGACAGAAAGGCTCTCATCACAGCAATATGGAAGAAAAGCAACGGCACAATAACACAAAGCAAGATAACGTGCGACACATGCACTACGAAAAAGCAATCTTCACGAAGTTAAAATATGCAACTCACCCACATTGGTTTATTACATAACTCATTTAATGTTTAATATCTAACTTCGGTATTAATTAAAAAGAAATTTCAAACCTAATTAATAATAATAATAATTATTGATCGTATTGATTCTTAAAAACATAAAAAATGACCATTAAATAAAATAATTATAATTTTACCATTATATTAATTTATTTGGGAAAAAAATTTTAACTTTACTTTAAGTACAGATATAAAGTAAGGCATACTAAATGTAAATATTTTGAAAGTAGAGGTTGAAGGCCGCAATATATCTAGTAAACTTTATACTGATTCAAAATTATCTGATATTGATAAAACATATTGATAAAATGTGATTTATCGACATAAATAATTGGACATTTTAGTTTGACATAATTTAGGTACGTTTTTATTTCTATGTTCAACTTTGGTTTTCTGGATCAAATTTCCTACAGATCAGGTCAGGGACGAAACCGGAAAGAAAACTGAAAGGCCAAAATTAAAAATAAAGACACATCAAGTTCATTTCTTGATTAAATATATAAATAATTAATATAACTTTTTTACAATTATATATTATAGAATACTATTTGCGTTATTGATCTATCAAAACATTAATATATATATATATATATATATATATATATATATATATATATATATATATCAAAACATTTCAAATAAAAATAAAAAAGGTTGTAAATTCAACTATATTAATATTTGCAGATAAAAAAAAATGAAAACAAGAAATGAAGTAAATAAAAATAATCTAAGAAAAAAAAAGGAAACAAAATAAAAGTAATGAATAAATATTATATTTATTACTAATCTTTACATAAAATTTATATTATTACAAATTCTCATGGGAATTTTCTTGCAAATTTGTTAAAAAAATTTGCAAGAAAAGGCTTTTTCCTGCTATTTTTTCTAAGAATTTTAATTGGCAGGTAATTCCTTCATGAGTAATTATTTCCTACAAAATTATAAGATTCGTAAGTATTTCTTACAAAATGTGTTGCAAAAAGTGTTTTATACAAAATATTTTGTAAAAAAATTGGCAGCAATTTCCTACAAATTTTCTTTTCATAACAAAATTTATAAGTATTTTCTAAAAAAAAAATTCAAAACAAAATTAGCATGAAATATGAAATTTTTTAGTATATATATATATATATATATATATATATATAAAGGAGGACCACAGCCCCCAACCAACAACGTGTCTCCGTCGTCTCTTCTTCAAGTTCAAATAAATCTGCATCCATCTTTTTATTTGAAGAATTAAACTTGATTCAAGATGAAATTAATTTTCTAATTACTAATTTATTGGTTAGTGTAAGGATTAAAAAATTGATTTTTAGGAATGACATTGATTTTTAAGATGGTAACATTTGATTATTTTAATAATAAAAAGTTTTAGTATAAATAAATTTTTAATAAATGAGTTTCATTATTTTAAGGTTTAATTAGTGATTTAGTCTTATAATTTATACATCAAATTACTCCACCTAACTACTCAAATTATTTTATCTTTTACACTCCACCTAAATACTCAAATATTTTACATTTACGTGAAGTGATGTAATGTAGAAATTCTAAAAACATTTTTTAACATGTATATATAAATTGTAATTAAGTTTAATTACTAATTTGGTCTCAAAATGAAAAGGACAAAATTGAATTGTTTTAAAAAATAAAGATACTAAATTGAATCAAAATTTCAAATAGAGGAATTAAATTTTTTAAAAATTAAACATTTTTAAACAATTAGACAACCAAATTGAACCATTTTAAAAAAATTGGAGGACTAAATTGAATCCAAAAATAATAAGCAGACCAAAATAAACCAACTCAACAAATTAGAGGACTAAATCACTAATTAAGCCTTTGATTTAGGTGAAGGTGATTTTGTGTTTTAAGGCATATAGAGTTGTTACATCAAGTAAGGAAAACTAGTTTGTGTTATGATGATTTTGAATTTTATATTTGATTTGGGTAATGCATTTTGATGGTGTAAAAATATGTTATGGTATTCTATTGTATATATGTTTGGTTTATGTTAAATTGTGGTATTGTGCTATTATGTTGGTTTGTTGTTTGGTGGATGATTCAATTATAGAATTGTAACTTGAGTCATTGGCCTAATTGGTACCATTTAGAAAGTTTTCTAAATCTGTTCAAGCTAAGAAAAGAGTGGAAAGTACCAATTTGAGCTAATTGAGCAAGCTAGACTTTCCCATTCAAAATTGTTTTTGTCATGGTGTTCAACGGTAGCAATGGGGTGTTAGGCACCAGTTAAATTTTCCAAAGTCAGAGAGCTTCTCGTGCCAAAGTGTTGGGTGGTAGCTTGCACCGCTAGGTACACTCATTACAAAGAGCTCCATAGGTATCTACATTGGGCACTAGCATGGTCTCGCAGGGCGTGCACTGCATTGTTGGGCATCATTATGCACTATGTGATGGAAAACCATCCAGCCACCAAAATCATGGCTAAGAAGATAGAAGAAGATGAAACATCTTGGAGGAAGGCACCACATTTGAAAAGTGAAATACAAGAATTTTCTTGCTTCTTCTTAGCTTGGTAAAAATGTAAATAAGTCTTTCTTTTAAGCCTTTTGTTTTGGCTAAGCTCATATTTCCTTTAAGCCTTGTATTTTTTGCCATTTTAGTGTGACAACTTCAATTTAATCGATTAAAACAATAACATAATTGATTAAATCAGGCAGCGCCGCACAACTGTGTTGTTTTGGCTTTGCAAGCTCATTCTTGAGTAACCATGTGAACTAAAGTGTTCTTTGGGCTTGCTTGGACCTTAAGTAACCCTTAGAACATTGGTTAGAGGCCAAGGCATCTTCAAAGGTGCATGCATCCTCACTCTTGAAGGAGCTTTTGAAGCTTTTTTAGCTTTTCAAATCTTTTGTACTTTCTTTCACTTGGATTAAGTCCTCCATTTTATGAATAATAGTGACTCAAGCTTTGTAAACCAACATGGAAATATTATAGAGAAACTCTGGCCATAATGCAACTCTTCTTTATTCTAAGTTCAATAGGATAGATTGTCTACTTGACTTCTCTTAGACCTTTTCCTTGATGGTTGACCCAACCTCCTTCAAGAAACACACTCAAACCACTCTCCCAACTCCATTCGATTCATCATTCAATGCTTTCACATCAAAGTGCATCATCTTCATGAAGTCTTTTTCAACTTTATGAAGTGGGTTTTCAACATTTGTAATCAGAGCTTTTTGTTCTTCCATCATTTGGCATCATGAGCCATGGTTCATCAAGAGATAAGTAATCTTGATCCAAATCTGTGTTTTTTTTATTGTTTTTCCTTACATGTCTATATATGTTTGTGTTGAATGATATGTTCATTTCTTTTTGTCTTTAAATCTTAGTTCAAACTCATTTGTTCTTCTTGTACCATCACAATTTGTGCCATAGGTTTCTATGTGTTTTTTTTTTTTGTTTGAGTCATATTAATCAATTATGAATTGACTAAATTGTGCAATATTTTGGTGTTTTGCATTTTTTTGTGAATTTTATGATCTTGATATTTTGTCTAATGTCATGTTGACTCCAAATTTTCATTACTTCTTAGTTTAACCGTTTTATTTTCGTTTTACATCATTAAATGTAAAATCTACAAAATATTTTGAGCCTTGTTGAGCTTGTGTGCTTTTGTGTTGCATCCTTTAGTTCATACTTGTTATTAGATCAATGACAAGTTCTTTATGCTGTGTTTGGATTTAAAGATTGATTTGGGAGACTGGATTTGAGAGGAAAATGAGGGGAATGTGGGCTTGTTTGGATTAAGAAAAATATGATATGATTTGAGTAGATTTGAGATTAAAGTTTGCATATGATATGATGAGTATAATAAATTAACAAAATGTTTTAATTGATAAAATTAGATAATTACCATTTTATTTATGAGGATAAATGTGATATAAATTTATATAGTTAAAATTATGTTAAAATGAAATTGAAGTTGTAACTTAAATTTAAAAAAAAAAAGTTAAAATTGGAGAAATGAAACTAAAATTATAAGGGATTTGTAGGAATAACTTTAACTTGTAATTTGTTTGTTAATTAAATTAAAATTATAAACTTGATTTTTTTAATTAATGATACGAAATTGTTTACTTTTAATATAACTGTAATTTGTTTGTTATAGAGAAACTCTACCCATTATGGAGCTCCCCTTTGTTTTAACTTCATTAGGATATATAGATTGTCTAAACATTTTCCTTAATGGTTGCCCCAACCTCCTTCAAGAAACACACCAAACCATTCTCCAAACTCCATTCCATTCATCATTTCATGGTTCTTCATCCCGACAAATCATCTTCATGGAGTCTCTTTCAACTTTGTGAAGTGAGTTTCCAACCTTTGGCGCTAGAGCTTTTTGTTCTTCCATCACTATCCATTTTTGTTTGGTGTATTTCATGGTTTTCTAGTATTGTTGGTTATCATATTGGTGATATTGATTCAAAAGGTGAAACATTGGTATGAATTGTTGATAATGTATGGATTTCCATGGAGGAAATCCTATTTAATGTGTGTGATTCTATAGGTTGTGCATTAAGGTAAAGATTGATACATCATGTGAAACTATCCTGAACTCTACTAACCATTCATACTCTTACAGAGGAGGATGGTCAGGTGGTGAGATTGATAGGAGGTCCTGTCATAAGGACGACTCCAGGGCTCTTATGATAGTACTAGGGAGTAACCTTGTGTGTGGTAGCTCAAGGGTGAGCATTATATATCACAACAAGTGCACGACTTCATGAGTCTTGCTTAGATGTAGTTATCCGGATATAAATTGAATTTAGTAGAGTTCGATTGTATGCAAAATAGTTTAAATCGAGATTATGATTATGATCATGAGAGATTCATATAATCTTTAATTGTAAATCGTGGGATCGTAACATGAATTGTAGATTTTACTTTTAATTATATATATATATATATATAATGTAAATAATTATTTTATTTTCTAATAATAGAAACTAATCATATTTTATCCTTTAAAATTTTAAATAACATGTATGAAAATAATTAATGAAATAAGTTATGGGAATACAAAAATAATTAAAATAAAATAATAGAGGAAAAAAAATCAAAAGAAATAATTTGTTATCGGTCTTCATAAATAACATTAATATAAAGATCTTTATACAATAAATAATAAATAGTAACGTTATTATGTTTCTTTATACTATACTTAATAAATAATAATATTATAATTAATAAATATTAAAATTTATTATGATTTGGTCTATACACAATAATGGCTGCAAAATTAAAAAATTATAGTTGTATTAAATTTTAATTGTAAAGTGTTGTGGTGTGTTACAGTTATATTTTAATTGTATTAATTTTTTATTGAGAAATGAACTTTAATTGTATTAATATTTAATTTAATTAGGTGAAGGGTGGTTGTATGACAGACAACACATATAATAATGTAAATTTTTACTTATTCACCAAAGAATATGAATAAGTAATGCAAGAGAAAATTCAAAAAGAAAATGACTATATTTATACGATTTTGTTAGACTAACCTATCTATCCTATTGTATTACGATTATGTGTGTGAACTGACTCATAAATACTACACAAAATCGTATGATCTTACGATTTTATGATTTAAATCTCGATCTTAACTACCTTTGATTGTATGCATGAATGTATTTATTAGTTATGATTAAATATGTCATGTTTATTAAATAAGTGTGCGCTATATAAATATATATGTTATTTCTTTTTTCACCTAATACCCTTTTTCGTATTACGATTATGCATGTGATCAGACTCATAAATACTATATAAAATCGTAGGATCTTAAGATTTTACAATTTAAATCTTGATTTTGATTACCTTGATTGTATGCATGAATGTGTGTATTAATTATGATTAAATATGTCATGTTTATTAAATAAATGTGTGCTACATAAATAAATATATATGTTATTCCTTTTTTCACCAAGCTTATACTCTTTTAGTCTCCTTGGTTGTTTTGTTTGTTGTTTGTCTTGGTTTTACAATTATCACCTTAATTGGTGTGAGTAGATGAGGAAGTACAGGAAAAATATGATGTAGCAATCTAGTCATAGGATTAAAATTCCTCATCATGCTTAATATTTTGTAATAATCTTATATAATTTTGTAATACTCCTTATAGTTTTCTTTGATCTATATATGCATCTACCCTATTTCAGGACATCTCTTAGGGATAACTTATTTAGAGTATTATTAATGGAAAATCATTTTTTAACATACTTTTCTTTACTATTTGATGTTACAATTATGATTTGGGCGAAGAGAAAGTAATTTAGAAGATAAAATGTTATAACCTAATAATTCAAATATTACTAATTATAATTATAAATAATTTTAAAATTTAATAAAAAAGTATATATATATATATATATATATATATATAATTGATAAACTTTAGTTAGTTATAAATTCATTTCATCTTTTAAATAAAATTAAAACGGCGTAAAGTGATACCTATAATTAAGATGCTCTTATAACCATATAACAACACTCTACAGATAAATTAAGCTAAGCTAAAATGTTTGTTAGAAACTTATTTATTTATTTCAACTAGTTAGTTAACGGACACTTTACAATCTTAGATAAACACAATCACATTCAACTATAACTCATTTTTTAGTACACAATATTATATCTATTTTTTATTGTAAATAATTTTTCTCCATCTGTAAAATCATTTTTGAATATGAAATACTTTCTTTGAATGTTTAATGCAATTATATATTAAGAGTTCAAATTCGAAACAATTAGTTAAGATGTTGCACGCTATTCATCTACATTTTTGAACTTCATGTCAATTTTCTCAAGTTTGACCAAAAAAGTTAGGTCTTGTAGTTAGCTCTCAAAGAGCTTGTATACCCAAGAAAAAATAAAATAAAAATAATTATTCTTTAGGATAGGCTTCTCTGTAAATATGTTCATGAAAAGACAACTAAAAGGAAAAAAAATCATATTTTTTATAAATTAAAATTAAATTATATATTAATTAAAATTAAATATTAGATAAACTATATATGAAGAGCTTTTACAAACTAGTTTATAATAAAATTAAGTTTAACTTATAAATATTCATTTAAACAGGTCAATAATACATAAACATCCGTAGTTCATTTAATAATTTGAAAATCTGAACTAACAAGTTGTAGGTTTTAGTAGTATTCTATTCAGTTAAAATTGATATTTTTAAATTTGTTTTAGTATTTTTATATTTAATATTTAAATAAATATGTAAATTTGGCATGAGGGCATAAGATAATGTCAATTTTAAAAAAAATAAACTATTAAAAACCTATTTAACCGTAAAAAAATATTTGAAACTACAGATTCCATTAAAAATAACTAATAAGATTTTAACAAAAATTAATCTGCAAAACTCTGGAAGAAAAAAAAAGAATTATCCAAATATTGATACCAGAAGATAATAACTATAAACATGAACTTCTGTTACGTAATTTGAATACATGGAAAGATTATGATGACATATCAACCTTATGTCCTTAAAGAAACTTCCACGACTTTTCTTACATTTAGGTTTTTGTAAAACTCACGCATTTGTTTTCCGTACTTTGAAAAAATTGTAAGACAAAAACAAAAGCAACAGTGGATGAGCACTTTCAACCTCAACCTATGTGTTGGACAAAGATTATCCAAATCCATAAGAAAGTTACAACTTACAATTACGTGGAAGATCAAATAAATGAAGGGGCAAAATATATTTTAATAATTTACCACAATATTTATTTTTATAAAAGAAATTTTTTATTAAAATATTAGAAGTTATAAATCAGTTAGAGAGGTAAAGTCAATTTCTTCCGATAAATATAAATTTCATCTTACAAATTAGTTTTGTCAGGTTAAGTTAGACTTAGAGTTCAATTTTTAATATGAAAGTTTGGACGAGAACCTATATCTAGCAAACTTTGTTATGTTTATTGTCCCATATATTATCTCTTCCTTATTGGACAATCCATTAATATTTAGTCTCGTGCAAAAAATCTATGTCTCAACGTGAGAAAAGTATGTTGGAAGTATCACATTGACTAAAAATAAAACTAATTTATGGTATATAAATGAATGCAAACCTCACTTTACAAGTTGATTTTATAAGATTGAGTTTAATCGAAAGTTAAATTCTTAACAGAACATGAAACTAGGTTTATTTATTTGACGATAGTTTTACAAAATTATATGTACTTAGGTATGACAATTTGGGACGGGTCATGCGGGCTGGTCCGCAAGCCTGCACAGAAAAATGCGGGGTGGGTTGGGATGTTGAACCTACTGGCCCGATATGGCCCGCCCGCAGTCCGTGCGGGCTAAAGGTAGGGCAGGACGGGCTAGCCTGCTTACAAAATTATATGTTCTCATTTTTTTAGTTCTCACATCATTTATCACATTGTTTCTTTCAGTTCCTTTTATTTTTATTATTATTATTATTATTATTATTATTATGTATAATCATTGTATATAAGATAATGATTTTAATTCTTGAATATGAAATATCTTTTTATGCATTTTTAGGTACATGTCTTGTAAGGTGACATGTTGCTATTGTACTTTAGATATAATCTTCGTTGTTATTTTTCTTGTCTTTAATTAGATAAACTAATTGGAATTATTTTGATAGAAAATGGATATCAATTATTATGAAAAAAAATTATTTTGTTCAACACAAAAAAAAAAAATTTCGCTCATCACAAATGCGGACCAAACCACAGGCCCACAGGTCAATATGAAGGACAGGGCGGGCCAAAAAAATGAATTTGAAATTAAACTGTGTCGGCCCGCACTTTACGGACAAAATACAGGGCGGGCCAAAACGGACCAGGCTGGCCCGCTTTGCCAACCCTTTATGTACTTCGATAAAACCAAAATTTTTAGTCAAATGATTAATTCAAACGTATTCATAATATTGCAGAATATAATAAAGAGACTCTTTTCAAATTTCAATAGATTCATAAATTATAACCAGACAAATAAGTTATTTGAAAATATTAAAAGTGATTATCAATTTGTAGATGCAAAGGTGTTAGGAAAAGATTAAAGATCATGTTTACATGTCAATAGTTTGTAATGTAAGGGAAAGATTATCACGACATGTCAAGTGAGTGTAAATTAACTTCCATGACTTCCAACATTGAGTGTGAAGTTGAAATAAATTATATAAAAATAGTTGAATCACCAATCTCATTAATAGACATCCTAAGAAAATATTTCATATAGTATCTTCATTTGAGTGTAGCACTAGGATGCTTAGTGTGGGGTGAGTTGGCTTTATCGGCTAATGTAAATAATTATATTTATTATTGATTTTGATGTAGAAGGATTGTGAAATTTCTATCTCTGCAAATATTTATTAATTTTTTATATGAAAAATAAAAATATCAATGAAAAATACAATAGTATTAAGAATTTACTATAAAAAAAGCATATATGATCTTTTCTTTAATGTGAAATAATAAAGAATGGTTTATAATTCTATAAATTTTAAAATAAAATATTCAATAAATCAAGAATATTTTAATAATTTAAAATAGAAAAATAACAATTGATATATACATATCTATTTTTATCTTTATCTTGATATTCAATTTTAAAAATCAAATACTACTCATACTACTCGTATTATTCAATCAATCTAAATATTCTCTTTTAATATCAAAATATCTTCTAGACAATAAATATAACCACATGATTATTTGTCATCCTCATGGTTGAAATGACAAGGTCTTCACTTGAATGTTAAGTTCTCAAGAAAATTTGACTTATCTAAGTTGTGAACATTTAAAATCACTAAAACATTCACTAATTAAAGGATTCAAAAATATAAATAAATAATAGAAAAACTATAATACTTAAACATTAACTAATTTACAATCCCTATGTATAAAGGGCTTATGAAGATGACTAAAATAGCCTTTTAACAATGATTATGTAATTGTAAATGAGAAGAATTGATGATGATGTTTAAATTTTCGTCATATGTTAAAATAATGACAATTAGGAATGAGAATAGTAATTATATGTTCAAAAAAAATTCAACAACGGTTAGAAATGATCGCCAAAAAAAAGTAAAATAAAAAGCAATTAAACAAGACAAACGAAGACAAATATGATTAGAACCATCAGTAAAAATAAACTTACAAAAACAGTTTGCACTAGAACCATCCATAAAAGTTGGATTTTTTTTGTGAACTCTAAATTTGTGCATAATCCACAAACTTGCATAATTTTTCAATTCATTTTGCAACTCTAAATAGTTCAATAAATATAAAGCAGAATACTAATGTTCTAAACAAAGTTTTATAAAAATATAAGAATTTTATGAAATAATATGTTCTAACTTTTCAACTACCCTAAAGTGTTATATATATTAACAAAATGGTTTGCCTATATTGTTAGGAGATAAGTTAATGCATTTAAGTCCAATGGTTATTTTCTTAAAAAACGGCAACAAATAAATTGAAGTTGGGATAAATCCATGTGCAAGTAAAAATTGTTTTATAAACAAAGATGTTCTCTAATTTTGAAAATATCAAATGTTCTCCCATTCAAACAATTTACACAAGAACACATCATCTTTATTATGTTTTCTACACTATACCAGTATTACGTTGAGTGAAATGTATAAACTTTTCCACCCTCTCCTGTAATCTTCACTTATATGTGCTGAATTAATCTAACTCCGATCCATATCTATGTTTTGTAGATACATCATTGAAATAGTTTTTCGGTCAATCCATGCAAAGTTCACTTTTTCATCATTTTTATGAACCTATCTCAATCTAATAATATATGTCGAAGGTCGAACACCTCCCAACTCATTTTTTCTATTCCATCCCGAAATGAAGAAAATATAGCAACATTTGTTGAGGGTCCAACAAAAATATAACAAATAAAAAAAGTTTCCCTCCAATCAAACAATATTTATCAAGGGTCGGATGCCTTTGGAATGAATACCAATACGTTGAACAAAACAAATATTCCTAATACTAAATAAAATATAATTTAAATTTAATTTCTATCGGATTGATAAGTGTCAAGAATAGGTAAATTTTCTATTTGAAATTGACATTTATCATTTATGAAATGGTTTTATTTATTTATGTATAAAACAAACCTCTTTAAGCTTAAGATTCAAAAAGAGGTATTGAGAATTGGAGTTTTGTGAATTGTAATGATATTTTGTTGTTTTGTAGTGAATATAATAGAAAATATCAATTATGCAGCTGGACCACAGTCATTAACGTTGAGCCATGGAAGTAGAAAAGACAGGACAACATATTTTGACTTTCTGACTGAGCACAACAAATTGGACCTAAGCCATATGAGGGAACCTTCTTTGCAAGGAAATCTAGAGCACCAACCTATGAGGCTGAGTAACCAAGAAAACCATCCTAAGAAGAAAAGGTCAAGTGCTAAGCACCAGGGCAAGAGGCTGGACTCAGAAGGAAACTCACCTGTGAAGAAACTCTTGTGGCTGAGTGCTAAAAGTTAGACTGAGCATTGCCCAAAAATTCCTATAAATAAAGATCAATTGTCTTTATTCTAAGCATTGAGTGGAGAGTTAGAAATGTAACAGTAGGGTAGAAAAGGGTTTGTGAATCTCGAGGGAGATGTACTTATTTTAAATCATATGTGTAGATGTTGTTGAAATTGTATTGTAATATTTTATGAGTAGATGAACTCTTTTCTGTCCAAGTATGATGTAATTAATTTTAGTTCTTTATACTCCTATTTCTTGGATATTTAACTACCCAAAAAATATATTCGTTTATTAGTTTGACAATTAAAACATATCTATACCTATATATAAATATATAAATGGAATATTGGTGTTCACATTTCTATTTTCAATTTTATTTTTAAAAAATAATAAAAAATAATTATTTTATCAATTTTACCTTTTAATAATTGTTTTATTAAGTATTTTATTCATTTAACTTTTCTCTTAAATTAATCAATTTTAAACTAAAATAAGTATCTTAAATAAAAAAAACTCTATGTACAAAATAAATAAAAAAATATTTAATAAAAAATTTTAAAAAATATTTATATTTACTTTTAAAATTAAAAAAAAATTATAAAAATGATATTTATGTATTATTTATCACATCAACTCCAACCAATCTCTCTAGCCCCGTCAATACCACCAAATTTATTAAATTATTAATGAAAATGACTTTGAGATATATAATTATGATACTTGGAAACCTATTCTCTCAATTGAAATTTTAGAGATCAAAATCGAAATTTTTTTTCCCCTTGAAATATTGTTGCCTTAATTGTAAGGTGAAAAATACATTTAAGTCCATATCTTATTAACCAGTTTTTTACTCACGTGTCATAAATTTTCTTGGATGTCTCTAATAGAAAATGCATGAGTAATTAACTTAATGTGAAAAATGAGGTTAAAACAAAACTTTTACCACGATTTTTATGAAGAAAAATGTTGTTTTTGGTTCAAAGGTCATAAATGTATCATATTGTTCCCCAAAACTAACAACATATATTTATACAACACTTTAATGAATAAGTGTTTTATGAAATACACAAAGATAAGTGGAGAACTTATTTGATTATATTCTTTAGAAAAGTATATTAATTTAGTTTCTTTAAAAATGTATATTTTTAGAGAAGTTACTTTTTTTTTTTCACTTTTCTCATAAATAAAGAGGGTTAATATAATGTTGTTTACTTTTTATTCTTTCTCATATATTTGGCCTTTAGAGAGCACTAAAGAAGTGTTCTCCGTAACCACGTATTTTCATTTTATTCCAATATAAAAACAAAAAAAAAATATATAAAATTTATTTTTCTGCAAAAATTTCGAACTTTTTCCATTTTCTATTTAAATCATTTTTAAATACCAAAAAAATATTAGATCTTAATATTTAGAAAACCCGTTGTAGTTTATCATTTAAGTTATAATGTTGCTTAAAAATATTGTTTCAAGTCTTGCATTGCAAAATGTTATCATTGAAAATATGACATGATAATATTTTGGTAAAAATTGAAATTATTTTTTCTTTCAAATTTTAGATCAATTTAGTTTTTTTTTATATTTAAAAATACCTAAATTTAGTTTTTTTAACCAAATTTTGTTCGACGCGTTTAAAATCTCTAATAAATTTAACTAAAATAACTAAATTTACGTATTTTTAAAATCAGAAAACTAAATTAAACCAAAATTTAGAAGAGGGCCTAATTTTATTTTCAATAAAATTAAAGAATTAAAAAATATTTAATCTTTAAAAAATTAATTATGTGAAGGAGCGACGTTAACAAAGAAAATACTTCAAATATTAGTACGTGGGATTAAATAATACATGTAAAATTAATTTAAACGTTTATATATATATATATATATATATATATTAATATTTGAGTGAATATTTATATAATTTTAAGCTCAAGTGACATTGTAAAACTCATAAATTAATATAAACAACTCATTTAAGTAATATTAACTGTTAATAAATTATTAATGCTATAGGATACACCCTTCCCACTTTAGTGTACACCTGACTTCAAAACAACAGTTTTTATTAGGAAATAAAAAAGAAAATAGTTTTTGTTTCATATACTGATTCCCAATTTATTTTCACTCAGTATTATGCTGATCAGCATTTACTTGTTACTTGAAATATAATAAAAGAAAAAGTGAGAAAAAAAAAAAGAAATGTGGAGTAATATTATGTAGGGGTGGTGTGTAGATTTAAAGGATTTAGAATGCAGTATAACTTTTTAAAGAATTAAACACTAAATCATATTAAACGAAAAAAATAAAACTCAGAAGGAGCTGAAACAGCTAAGAATTTTATTATGTGGCATAAGTCAATTAATGAATGAAAACACTTTATATGCTCTAAATTAAATTTCTTATACGTGTGTCCTCTTTACATCGAAAATATACATTTTTGGGATACGAAGCCAAACATGCCTACTAAATGCGTAAATAGTTAAAGTTATAAGATAGTTATGAACATTCATGTGAACTTAATTAGATAATGTTTAAGTAAAACCATTTGTTCAAATATATTCCATCAATAGAATATTTTGGAGATCATTTGTACGTAGAAAATTTTGTTTTTATTCAAAGAAGAAATTGTTTATTAGTGCATAAAATAGTATATATATATATATATATATATATATATATATATATATATATATATTATATATATGCTAAATTGTTTGAAAACTTTTATAACACCTATCTACACGGAATTTAAATTGTAAAACAATATTCCTAGCTCGAGAAATAGATTTGGTCGATCCTCTTCTTTTTCTTATTAATATAAGGGGAAGTTCTTTTATGAGAAAGAAAATCACAAGTTTTTTAATGGAGGAAACTCATTATTTGGGTATCGAGAAATTTTCTAATTCACCTGTGTCAATTATAAAATAATTATTTTAATAATTGCTAATTTTCTCTTTAAATTCCAATTTTAAATTCCATTTGGAGTTTAAAAACTATATACACTCCCATTTTATCATATAAAATTAATTTACGTCGTTTTTGGGGTATCAAGGAAAAACCTAAGACATAAAATGCATGTTATTAAAACTTACTAGTTTCACATCCAAATTTATGTATCAACGTTAGCCAATAATTTACATGATAATAACGATGTATATAGTGCAAAGTAACTAATTTTATTCGGATATTATTTCTAACACGAAAAATCTATAAATTAAAGTTTGTTATGAGAAAAAAAAAAGAAAAATATGCTTTCGTACACACAAATAGAAAGTAAGAGAAAAGAAACAGGTAGATAAAAGTAGAAAAAGGAAGAATAAGTTAAGTTGTACCATAAGCTATTCAATAACTGTGTACATCAAATTTTCATGTGGTGTAGGTTAAAAGTTACTTCAGTTTTTAACTCACTTCACGCCATAACTTTGCAATGATATGGTTCTTTGTCACGTGGCATACTAGCTTTTACCACGCGCTTAAAGAACAAGTTTTAATGTTGTTCCATACAGTATAATACCAAATCAACAAAAAAAATAATCATAGAATTCATAGAATTCAGTAAAATATTAATTTATCCATATCAAGCATGCATTCAACTTGCTGACATTTCCCATAAAATAAATCCAATATATTATACAAATACTTTTTAAGAAAACCAAATATTATATGATATATTCCAAGGAATCTGAATATCGCTCACAAACATAGAGCAAGAAGACAGCGAGATTCTTCTACCTATGTACCCCTATGTGATACTATAGAATGAATTCTGCATATATATATATAACCAATGCTTCTAACTATGATGAGTTCCTTGTAACACTTTGGAAAACTGTTATTTGTCAATTAACATAGAGTAATGCAAGAAGAAATAACAATGTGCATGTATGTGCGATGTTAATTTTATATCCTGATCTACATGTTAAGGCATGCACATACATATACAAAAGATATGCAGAATAAGTATGTAAGATGTATGTATGAAGTGATTAACCTTTTGTGTGGCTACAGTTAATGGGGGAAAAGCAGGGGCAGTATTGAACGATGGAGGGAACTTCACTTGTCTTATTGTCTTGTTTCAGCAGCAGGGTTTGTGCCAATAATTCCCAAAAATGGATGTCAACCTTTATGATGTATATCATTCATCATGTCAAAGTTTCATTCATACAAAACATGAATGTGTCCTACAAAGTCACAAGACTCAGCTAGGGTTTCTTAGAATAGGTGTGTGAAAGCAGCAAAGACAAAGATGACGGCGCGTTGGGCGTGGGATGGGAGAAGTATCAATCAACTAATGTTTTAATTTATGTTTAAAATTAGCATCTAACTACATATTTTTTCTGTTTAAAACATGGAATATGGCGTGTGCTCATAGTTTCTGTAGATTGAGATCATGGCTCGTGGTTTCCAGAAACCGTATATACAATCAAGTGCTTTTCATGGGTTTTTTTCCTTGGATTTGATCAAAAGCAACAACAAAATTTTCAAACCAACTTTTAATGCAACTGATAAGACTCGGATCAATTTAACTAGATCACAGAGATTTAGCTGTATTAGGTAGGGTGAATACACAAGTTAAATATTGAAAACAGTTGATGCATCTTCTTTCAAAAGCACACCAGCCCAAATCAAAACAATAATGATAATATATGAAAAAGAAAGTGAATCTATGGAAATCTGCCTAATATTTTGGGTTGGTAGAACATAAAAAAGACATGGAAAGCAGGAAATACTTAGATCTGATAGATAGAGAAATGATTAGGAAGGGAAAAAAGGGATTACCTTTGTCTTTGTCTTGTTGTGGTTGATTTGCTTCTACAAGGAAAGGTAGGTGTGAGGAATGAAGCCTGGTCCGAGATCAGTCCCATCCCATGCATGAAGTGATCATAAACAAATCTATGAAGGTAAATCAACAAGCAAAAACAAGGGAAAATTGAAGGTATATGTGATGATCTTGGATCAAACCTCATTCCAAACACCCCCTTTCCATCACAGATGAAATCTCTCTCTCTCTCTCTCACACACACACACAATATAGGCAAAGGTAAAAATGAAACTGAGACAATGATTTCGGATCAAACTTCATTCCAGACACCCTCTTTTCCTTCTTCAATATATCGAGTCCGTTTCTGACAAGATCATTAGCAAGCTCAACAAAGGGTAATAAAAAACAAAGGGATGGTGTGTGTGTGTGTATATATATATATACATATGATGATATTGAGAGAGATAGAAGTTAGGTTGGTTCTTGCAAGCATGTTGTATATAGAGGTATATATATATATATATATATATATATATATATATATATATATATATATATATATATATATATATATATATATATATATATATATAT
>Ga0214545_1003841_pt1 | contig 28408 bp, 30 predicted proteins | sample CNSS4metaG_FD_160064 | JGI IMG/M metagenome (GOLD analysis project Ga0214545, IMG submission 160064) | Root nodule microbial communities from cowpea collected in UCLA plant growth center, Los Angeles, California, USA - CNSS4 | ecosystem: Host-associated > Plants > Roots > Nodule | place: USA... | reverse complement strand
TAATTATTATATATTTTTAATTTATATAATATATATATATATATATATATATATATATATATATATATATATATATATATATATATATATATTGTACCTATCATCTATATTATTATAATATAATGATATAAATTGGTAAAGCTCATGTAGGCCTAGGATGTAAAAGGATTCAATAAATATGATCCATGTAATTATCCTTGAATAAAGTAAATATAATTTTTATGAGAACATGATAATGTTTTATGTGATATAAATATAATTCATTCATGATAGTAGAATTTATTTATTACAAGAATACAATTCATCTAATAATCATTTTTACTCAGATATTTGTCCACAAATTCAGATGAACTTTAGTGTGAGAGTTTTTGTAGGTGAATTTTTTCTCTTAATGATTTGGAGTTTAATCCCACATTAATAATCAGGTCAACTCACTTTAGAAATTGTTCAGTCAAATTTAATAAGAACATTAATAATAATAATCAATATAATTATAGAGTTATTAATAACTGTGAATTGTAAAATACTCGTATTTTCATCTCATAAATTTAGACCATAAAAGAACCAGATGTTGTGTATTATAAATATAAGCCCACTGGAAGTGCTTTATAGGATTAGACGAATATAGATTTATGAAAATATAAATTAATAAATTAAACAATAAAGATAGTAATAGACAAATTTCAAGATATGAATGTTCTAATAATGTTACGTCGTCCAAAACGGCCAATAAAAAAATGGTTCAAAACTTAGTATCACCAAACTAAAGCTAATGCCTTTAAAATAATTCAAGAAATCAATTTAAAGTATTTTTAAATAAATTAATATTCAAAACTTATTAATTAAAAAAAAACATAAACATAAATAAAAGACTGTATATGTTTCTATCAATTCGTCTAATAAGAGAGTATGAATGAGTATTTGTAAATAGGTAATTATCAAATCGACTGTGTATAACATACAGTTATAGAATTTTTAGGTCCTTAACATATATATTATAATAATATATAAAATTTTTAGGTCCTTAACATATAGATTATAATAATATATAAGATTAAATATATTTTTTATTCTTCAACTTTTACACTAAAATTTGGAATTAATTGACATTTTAAATATGTTTCTAAGATAATATAGAAGCGAACATATATCAAACGATATAAACAAATTAAAATACTACAATAAAATGTGTTTGAAAGGTCAAATAAACTTAATAAAATTTAGTTAAAATGATTAAATTCATACATTTACAGATTTAAAAAATTAAATTAATTTAAAATTTTCAAAAAAAACTAATATTCAAAACTAATTCTAATATATATATATATATATATATATATATATATATATATATATATATATATAACAAATAAATTATGTTATCACACACACACACATATTGATATTATTAAGATTATTTATATTATATAAAATATTAGTTTAAAACGCTAGACACTAGACCAATATTGTAATCTTCATAAATGTGATTTTCTTTTTTATTTTTATCATTTTACAGTTTAATTGTATTCAAGAAAATCACGAAATTTAAACTTACGAAACTCCTCACTACTAATAACTTGATATTACCTTTCCAACCACATGTCACAAGGACTTTGACTTCTACTTTACTGTTATTATATAGTACTTTAGAAATTGGTCAATGGAAGACAATAATACCGAATTCCCTCTCATTTGACCTTTTTATTCCTAGTCTTTCATGGATATACATGAAATATGAATTTTCACACCTCATTTGCATCGGCGTCCATTGCCGATATATTATGAAAAATAAAATAATTGAATTAAATCCATTCTTTCTCATATAGTGTATAAATATATATTTATACACATTTAATTTTAAATATAGATTTGATTTCATAGCGATGTTAAATTAAGCAATTTAATCCAAAATTAATATGTTATTTAATTTTTAATTGAAAATATTAAATGTATATAAGCGATAATAGAATTAATTCCTGATCTACATAAGTAATAGCGAAATTTAAGAACAAACTTGAATGCATGTAATTGTAATAAATATTTGATTTTATTTTGTTAACAAGTGGATAATATATTAAAGTTATTTAATTTTAGAAGTTGGAAAATTAAATATATAATTAAAATTTTATAAAGATTAAAAGACAGATGTAGAGAATTATATTATAAAGAAAGTAGAGATTTAAGCCAAATGAATTTGATAGACATGGCATGTCATAAGTTGCATATTGTTTTGAAGAAATGAAAAGGAAAAGAAGAAAATAAAGGAAAGCTGGAGTATGTATGTGTATGTATGGGGGCAGTGGCAATGAGAGTTAGTAGTGGGACTTGGTCTACCAACCCCTAACAAAACGGCATTTACTTCTCGTGGAATTTGAATACCCCCCCCTTCTCAAAGGAAGGACAGTTAGTTTCTTACCCATTTCTCACCCTTCATTCCCATCACACTCTTGTTCAACAAAAAGATCCAAAATTGAAGGAAACCATAATCGATCTCAACACCACAACATTCAAATTCTCAAGAACACACAAAATAAACATATATTCATTCATTTGGGATACTTAAATACTATTTGAAACTAAATCAAAGATCATCCGCAAGCTAAACCTACCATTGCTCACAATTGGATCTCAGATTATCTATCTACACATAACCAACACAATCAAAACTTCTTATTCATAATAATAATAATAATAATAATAATAATAATAATAATAATAATAATAATAATAATAATAATAATAATAATAATAATAATAATAATAAATTAATTAATTAAGTTGCAAATAACATTATCATAAACTAGTATTTGCGAGATCCATTTGGTATTAAAATGACACGTGGGTGATGTGAGTTACGTGTAACTCTTCCTTTCGACGGTTGTAGTTTATCCTTCAGTTCAGTGACGTTGGAAACTGAACGAGGTCGTTTTGTTTCTGTCATTAAAGAAAAGAAGGTCCTCTTGCAATTTTATTCAGCTTCGTTCTTGAAACAGAGATCTCTGTTAAATTTCGAGAATACCCTTCGTTATATTTCATTTAAAAATATGTAATTCATACATTGACCGGTATTAAAGCAGTCAATTATTAAAATTAATGAATTATAATAAATAATATAATTTTTGTGCATTGTTATTGAATGATATATATTAAATTCATTGACTTTCATTATTGAACGTAAAGAAACTGAAAACCGAAAAGGCTCTTTCAATATAAGAAACAGAAAAAAAAAATTGATGGGAAGAAAATCAGAAAATCAGAAAATGTCATTTTCTATTATAGGAACAGCGTGTGGTTGAGTTTTGGTAAGTTTCTTGATATGGTGCAAAAGGGTAGGTTGGACAATGGAAAAAAGGGTTTGAAAATGAATAAAAAGAAAAGGGAGATTGAGTGGGGAATAAATACAGAAACGGGCAAGTGTGGCATGTTACATGTTCTCTTTCTCTCTCTTGATGCATGCACATCTTTAATTAAACCTCAATAAATTCAAATTTTAATTCTTTTTACGGTTTCCGTAAAAAGGGAAATAAAGAAACCCCCCATTTTAATTTTCTCTTCCTTTTTTTGACTTTTTATTATTTGTTCTACATTTTTATATCTCTCGGTGGAGGAATGCTTGTCACCTACTCCTTTCATACTTGGTACTCCATCCCTTCCCTTCTCTCTTTTCTCTCTCAAAGCGCAACACAACAGCAATAATCAGAGCAGCGCAATTGAATTCACCAAAATGCGAATACTGTGTTGAACTCCGTTCCGTTGATTCGCCATGGACAAGCACAAGTGCAAGCTTTGCTTCAGGAGCTTCTCCAATGGCAGAGCCTTGGGGGGTCACATGCGCTCTCACATGATGAACCTTCCTCTCTCGAAGCCCGAAGAAGCGTCACCGCGAACCATCCAACTCAGCTTCGAAGCCGAATCAGCTTCTTCTTCTTCATCTTCATCATCCGATGATGACGAAGACGGTGACAAGAGTCTCTGTTACGGCCTCAGAGAGAACCCCAAACGAAGCATTCGCCTCGTCGATCCCGAATTCTCGTTCGCAGCTGCAGATACTGGCTCCGCGATCGTCCATGACAGAGAGAGCGAGTCCGAGTCATCCAAGAGCAACCCAACTCGTAAAAGATCCAAAAGGCCATGGAATAACAATAATAATAATAATATTAATAGCAACAATTATTATTATTATAATGATCTTAATAATGATACTAACAATTATACCACCCCCAGCATCAAGAAGCAAGTTTTCGGAACCGAACATGAAGCCCTGATGAAGAAGAAGAGTAAGACAGATTCGTGGGTGGATCACGAACCTGCGAGCTCGGTCTCCGAAGCAACTACCGAGGAAGACGTGGCGTTTTGTCTGATGCTGCTTTCCAGGGACAAATGGAAGCGACATAAGGACCAACCGCAATTCATGGAGGTGGAAGATCAATACGAGGAGGAGGAAGAGGAGGAGGAGGAAGAAGAGGAGGAAGACGAAGCGTTCGAGGAGAGCGAGGAATCCCAAGAGACGATGAAACTGTGCAAGAACCGAGTACGAGGAAGGTACAAATGCGACACGTGCAACAAGGTGTTTCGATCGTACCAAGCTTTGGGGGGACACCGAGCGAGTCACAAGAAGATCAAAGTGAACGTGAAAGTGGACGGTGAAGAAGCGGAAGTTGAGCACAGGAAGAAAGGTGGGACGTGTGGCGTGGAGAAGAAAATCCACGAGTGCCCCGTTTGTTTCAGAGTCTTCGCTTCGGGTCAAGCACTTGGTGGACACAAGAGAACCCATGTTACTGGGTCAGCACCCGCAACAGTTCCATCAACTTCAGCAAAGTTTGGAAACAGCTTCATAGATCTCAACCTGCCTGCTCCGATTGACGAAGACGAGGCTAGCCAAATCGAGAACTCTGCTGTTTCCGATGCAGAATTCGTCAAAACCCGATAGGTAAAGGAGAAAGGATCAAATTTTTTGGTGCTCAGAGATAAATTTATTTTTGATAAGTTTTATATATGTTCTGCAAATTAGATAATATGGTTACTCTATATTATTCATGTAATGTTATAAATTATAATCATATAATTCTTCCAAGATTCTAACCGTAATGCAGTTCTTCTGATCTGTCCTGTATCTCTGTAAGAAATGTCATAAGGAATCAATCAATGGAGGATTCGAAAGTTATGCTTATTTGTTCTGTTAATTTAGATTCAGAAGACCTTTTCTTTTCCCCCTTGCTACGGAGCAAGTAGTGCACAAGAATTGGCCCCGCATGCGTGTTTTAGTGGGCTCTGTTTCAGCTTCCAAGCAAATATAAAGTAACAGTTCTAGTTTTCCACTTCTGACTTCAAGGAACATTCTACAGTTCCATGAAAAGATATGTGTTTCCCTCATCGTTCTTTACATTCTTTTATTATTTTGTTAAATTCCCCTCTGGGCATTTAAGAACTTCCGTATCTTTTCCCCCCTTTTCTTCCTTTCATTTTTTTTTCGACTGAAAGGAAGTGCTGTCCCAAGTTCTTTTTTCTACTTTTTGATTCCAACTTTTCAACACATCTTTGTAGCTAGAAGAGGTTGCAAAGGTGAATCAGAAAATTAATTGCTTCGACTTAATCTGGTTGTCTTTGATGGTGATTTGTGTAGTTGTGTTATTGGTATTTTTTTCTAAATGAAAATAAACCTGATCCTTATTTATTTGGTGATGTTAGATCAATTTGTTTCTTTATGAGGGACTTTAAGCAGATCCCTAGTTGGACGTAACTTGAGTTATAAAGCTCAAGCAGGTCTTTGGTGCTTTATGAGGGACTTTTTAAGTCACCTTCATTAAATATGTAATAAATGGCATAACATACGTTCCTTAGACTTTTTTCTTATTTTTCACTTATTTGTATTTTATTGATTTGGTCAATTAGAAAACAATAGAGGAGGGTATACAGCTAGGATGTTACAATTTCACTTGAAAGAAAATCTGACTGCTTAATAATCTAAAAAATCAGAAAAGATTGCTGGAAGAGACTATCAAGTTCTTTGGCTCTTGGAATTGATTGCAAGTTGACCTTGTTAATGTAACATCGGCCTTGATCGGTCCTGAACTAATTGTCTTACAAATTTATTATCGGTTGGAACAGGATAGGATTTGGATTGATTTATTTAGTTTACTTTGAATAAACTATTGTTATAGTTGCATTTAAAGTTAAAAAAATGTGATAATATCTCAGATTTTTTTCTTCTTTGATTAGGAAATTTGTTTTGGCCAACAGCTTAAGAAAGTTCCTTTTAAGTTAGAATTTCTCTTCTAAAGTTATAATTAGGTTTCTTTAGTTTGTGGGGATATGGTTAGACTTTCAAATATTGTCAAGGAAATTTTGTTCAAGCTTCAAGATGAATTAAGATGTCAAAACATACTAAACTTTCAAGATCATGGATTCTTGGTTTGTTTCTTGCTTCGTTTTCGTAGGTTATGGTATCAATTGACCTTAACAATGAGAGGATTAGGACCTTGAGGAATTAGGTTTAGTATTGGAGGGCTTCTTCAAGGAAATCTCAGAGAAACTAAGGGTATTTTTTGTAATCTAATCTTATGGTTTTGTTGTGGATGCGATAAGGGTTAGATTGATCTAGGTTTGGTGAATTTTATATGAAAATTGGGTGGAAAAAAATGATGATGTCAAGAGCAAAAGCGATGAATGGTGGCAAGGATTGGTGGTAGTTTATTGGAGATACTTGGCTTGAGTGGTGGTGCTGGTGGAGTGTGTGTAAGACTAAAAACTTTATGTTGTGTTTTGGATGGTTCTTGACAAGCTTAGGTGATGAAAAAGGTAAGGGATGGAAGGTTGTCTAAAAGTCTTGAAAGGTTTCTTGACACACTTTTTGAAACCAAGAAGGCAAGAGAATGATAGACCACTTAGGAAATCTCAACTGAGGAAGCAATTCTCTCACAAAGAAACACCAAAGGATATCAAAACACTCAATTCATTTCTATTTCAAAGGTTCATTTGCACAAGAAGTGGTTGCCTCTTTTATAGCTTAAGTAACATTATCCTATCAACTTTAAATGGATATATGAGACTTTATTTTATACACGCACCCAGGGTTACTCCTTCTAACCTAGGTTAGCCTTATTATAATATCTAAATAAACTATTTTAATTTATATCTCTTTTCAACATATTTTTGTCAAGTGGGAAGCTTGCCTCTATGTTTTTTTTTTTATATATATTTTTTTTATTTGAGCAAGCGTAAAGTCTAATAAGCCAAACATATTGATATGATGGTAATCTATCAACATAAATTCCTATTCATTTTTATATTATAATATGAAAATTTGATTATGTATATATGACAGTGAGATCCCATATTAAAGAATGTTACAAGAAAATTCATTCCACTCGTAAAAAAAAAATCTTTTTAAGAACAACACTTGTTATGAATTTGTAATTGAAAAATGGAGGATTAAGAGTTGATTTGTAGACATAAAAGGTTCGTGAGTAGGAGTGACGATGAATTGGGTTTTGATATAGTACTATAGTATCTATTTATGTACTTGCAGTTTAAAAAAAATACTCCACTTATGCAAAAACAACTTTTTATATTGTAAAGATTATGTCAGTTTAACGTGAAAAAAATGTGGTTACATTTTTGTAATTTTAAGGGTTAAATATGTTTTTGTCCCTCAAGTTTCAGTGAATTTCGGAATTAGTCCCTCATCAAAACTTTATACCAATTTAGTCCTTCATCTTTAAAAAATGCGTGAATTTAGTCTTTTTAACCAAATTTTGTTAAGTTTATCTGATGTTTCAAGCACATATCATGATAGTATTTAAGTTAAAATTGAAGCAAAAATATGTCAAACAGAATAAATAATTTAAATACTATCATGAAATGTGCTTGAAACGTCAGATAAACTTAACAAAATTTGATTAAAAAGACTAAATTCATGCATTTTGAAAGATGAAAGACTAAATTGGTCAAAAGTTTTGATGAGGGGCTAATTCCAAATTTCGCTGAAACTTGAGAGATCAAAACATATTTAACCCTTTAAAAACACTTTCAACACCGGTTACTTCTTGCTTACTTCTGTAACTAGAAGTGAATTGATATTATATTAGTTTCTATTTGAACCGATGTACTGTCTTTATTTTGCATTAGATAAAGGAAGAGAGATGTAATATGTATCACATTTCATATTATTTATTATAAAATATAAACGACATAAAAGCTACAATTGGTGTCTCATTTTATTTTCTTGCCTTTTGTCGCCCTTTATCCCAATCTCAACTCCTATTTTCCTTTGGCACCTTATTCCCACACTTAAGTGCTTTAGTCGTGCGTGAGAGAAAATCCACTTCTTATGAAATTAAAAGTTAACTCTAGGAGAGGACTTGAATAGAGTTTAAAACTTTTGAAAAATCTTTGTTTGAGAATGAGTGGACAAGTAGACCGTCTTCGACAAAGCCTTAAGATTCCTTTAACAATTTTTTTTATATAGTTTTTATTTTTATTTTTATTGGAGAAATTTTTTGAGCGCATGTAAATTCATTGAGCAAGTTGACATTTATCTTCGTTACTTAGAATTCTTAACTATCTTTCTCTCGAATGTTAATTCACTAAGCAATCTGACATTTGTTATATACAGTGGATTTGCATTGAGTGAATTTTAGTTTGTTAAGTTAATTATTTTGTCTTGAAAGTTCCTTGCCCATATAGACATTAAGAATGTGTTTGGATAGAGTATTTTAATGAAGCAATTAATTTTTTTGAAAAATTTAGATTTCTTTGTAATAAAATGCTTTATTTGAATAGAGAAATTTAAAAGCATTTCAAATGCAAGTATTTTTTTAAAGGATTTCAATTAGCTAAATTAGTAGAAATTCAAATACCCTCAAAATAGATGAAATTTGAAATCCTTCTCACTCAACCTCACATTCTAGACGATCTGGACGGGCACGACGATTCGGACGTACCCGACGACCCGGACGGGCTCGATGACCCGAACGTGCCCGACGACCCGGACGGGCTTGACGACTCGGACGGGCCTGATGACCCGGACGGGCCCGACGACCCAGACGGGCCCGACAACCCGGACAGGCCCCACGACCCGGACAGGCCCCACAACCCGGATGGGCCCGACGAACCGGACATGCCCGACGACCCAGTCGGACCTGTCTAGGTCTTCGGGCTCGTCTGAGTGTACGGGCCTGTCCGGGTCATCGAACCCGTTTGGGTATTCGACCCCGTCCGGATTGTCGAGCTTGTCCAGCTCGTCGGGCCCGTCCATGTCTTCGGGCTCGTCCAGGTCATTGGGTCCGTCTTGATCGTCGAGCCCGTTCGGGTCGTCGAACCTGTCTGGAGCATTGGGCCAATGACCTAGACGGGTTGGACCGGGCCATATTGACGAACTTGACGGAACAATCGTGCAGTATGGGCCGTCAGGCCTCTAGATCATCGGGCCACCGAGCCTGTCTGGGCTTCTCAGTCGGTCCAGCTCGGGTGGGTCGTCGAGTCTAACCAATTTGGTTGCGTAGTTGGGTCTGCCCGACCCATCTGGGTTGTCGAGCATGTTTCCAAATTTATCATGAATTCAAAACATAATTAAGCATAAAATAAATATTGTTAAAATTAAATTTTATCTCACAAAAATTTAATTTTTTTTCCAAATAAGAAATTGAAATTTCAGGTATTTTAATTTCCTAATCCAAACAAGTTATTTAAAAAATGAATGGGATTTAATTACAAGCAATTCAAATACAAAGCATTTCAATTTCTAAGCATTGTTGAAATGCTTCATCCAAACACAAGGTAAGCTTTTTAATGAGCACTTCCTCGTCTAGTCTTATTTATCAAAACCCTTCTAAGAATGAGAACTTTGAAATAAATGTTAAATTCTAGAAAATGGGGACTGAATAAACACTTCAATTTTTTTTCATATGATGTCTATTAGACGCTAACTGTTATTCATATAATACTTTTGAAATTTGTTCACAAATATTAAAATTTGATAAAACCAACAAATCCTTTTTTTTAAACTAGTTCACCCTAACGTAGACTATGCTACAAAGAGTTTATAATGATTACAAATATTTTTCATTGCTACTTCTGCCTTACATATGACTACACAAAATAACTCGTGGCTATCTATTTATTATTCCTTGAGATAAAACGCAAAAAGAATAAACTCAATTAGCGATCTATAGAAATGTTATGAGCAAAATAGACAACAAAGGTCAAAGTGTGAAAAACCCACATTTTAGTTGTGTTGGGTGCCCAATTCTTGTGTCGGGCATTAATGAAACGGAGACCAACCCCTTCAAAAGCGTTGGGCAGAACCAACACAGAGACCATGGTTCTCTCCAAAGAAAAAAAATCACATATACGTCAAAGTGAGGCTATAATAGTGAGCGATAGGGTGTCTATAGCAACTATTGTGACGTCTGCATCTAAACCAACTTAAAGAGTTGAGTTTTGGGGAGTTCATGAGGCATGAACCTTCCAAGTACCATGGGAGTGGAAATTCAAATCAAGCTTAAAAGAGGTTGCGAGGGCTAAAGAATATCTTCAAGGTCGTATCTTGTCTTGAGGACAAGCGACTGACTTTTGCCACCTACCTACTTTCTGAAGAGGTTGACTTCTGTTGGATGGGAGCTCAACAATTGTTAGCAACAAAGGGAGATGTCGAGAACAGGGAATACTTCAAGCTATTGTTCTTAGAGAAGTATTTCCCAGATAGCACAAGGTATGCAGGGGAAGTTGAGTTCCTACGTTTAGAGCACAAAGACATGTAAGTGACAACTTATGCCTTAATGTTTGAATTCCTGGCAAGATTCTACATGTAGGTTGTTTCTAAGGCTTGGAAGTTTAGTAACTTGGAGGTATTGAGGCTTAAGCTAAAAAGGGCAATAGCCCCTATATCTATATGTGAGTCCTTGCCTTAGTGGAAAAAGAAAGATTGACAAAGAAGCTAGATGGACCATCTAGCAGAGTGGCTCGCCACCAAGAAGGGTATGCAAGGGGAAAAACTAAGGTGCATTAGGCCAAGCCTATGCTAGGCCTCAACATCAAACGTCTTGAACAACGTCTTCTCAACCAATGCACATGTGGCTAGGAGAAAGGGACTGTTTCACTTGTCACTAAGTAGTACATTTCTCTAGGGAGTGCTTGTTGAGAAAGAACCTAGTGATTGCCAATGGAGGGCAAAATATGGGAAGAAACGGTGGAGTATCCCAATAATTGGGTATGTGTTTTCAACGTTAGGAGCTGAAGTTCCAAGCATAGGTAATCTTGTCCAAGGTGTATGTTTCATAAAAGGCAGTAGTGTACGAGTTTTGTTTGATTTTAGAGCTACACATTCCTTAGTCTCTCATGCATGCATGGATAAGTTAGGTTTGCCAATGAGGGAGTTAGAAGTGGAGTAGGTACTTTCTACTCCAGCTTTAGGACAAGTGAGGACTGTTTTGGCATGTTTAGCATGCCCAATGGGGATCAAGGGACATAAATTCAAAGTCAATTAGATATGTCTTTCTTTGGAGGGTTTAGACAACATCTTGGAGATGGATTGGTTGTGCACCAATCATATTCTCATTTATTGTGGTAGTAAGGAAGTTGTGTTTCCAATGTTTGAAAAGTTAGAGTTTATGGTTGCTCGTCAAGTTGCTTGTCAAACAAGTTAAAAAGGGGGCACAAAGTTCTTCATGGTTCATACCCATACGGTGTAAGAAAGAGTTGGGTAAACCAAGAGGATTTTAATGGTGGAAGAATTCTTAGATATGTTTCCGAAAAAGTTCCTGAAAGGTTAGAGTTTGTGGTTGCTCGTCAAGTTCAACGAGAGTTAAAACATGGCACAAAGTGATTCGTGGTTTTGACAATATGGTGGGAGAATGAGCTGGGCTGACCATGAGGATTCCAATGGTGGAAGAATTCTTGGATGTGTTTCCAAAGAAGTGCACGAGTTACCACGATAGACAAATTTGGAGTTCGCAATTGACTTGGTGCCTATAGTGGGACTAATGTTAATAACACCTTACAAGATAGCTCCTAGTGAGTTAGTGAAACTAAAGAGGCATAATGAGGAGTTGTTAGATAAACAATTTATCAATCTGTGGGCCTTGGGGAGCACTAGTGTTACTAGTTAAGAAGAAAGGTGGTGGATTGAGTGGATGATTTGATGGATCAACTTCATGGTGCTATTGTGTTCTAAAAGATAGATTTGAGGTTTGGATACCATCAAATTTTGGTGAAGGAAGAAGATATGTGCAAAATAAGTTTCAGATCCTGGTATGGGCATTACGATTATATGGTGATGCCATTTGGAGTAACCAATGTCCTTTTCATATTCATGGATTACATAAATAGGATCTTTTACCCTTTCTAGGATAAGTTGGTGGTGGTTTTCATAGATGATATCCTCGTCTATTCAAATTCTCATAACGAAGAAGGAAAGCACTTGAGAACAATGTTGAGAGTTCTACGAGAGAAGAAAGTGTATGCTAAGATGTCCAAGTGTCAGTTATGGTTGGAAGAAGTACAATTCCTTAGACATGTGATCTTAGCTCAAGGCGTAGTGGTGGATCCTACTAGGATGAAGGTTGTTCTGAATTGGGAGAGTCCCGAAATAGTGACTAAGTCAGGAGTTTTATGGGTTTATCAGGATACTACATGAATTTTTTAGAAGGGTTCTCCAAGTTGATGACACCCTTAACTTAGTTAACCCACAAGGACCAACCTTTCATATGGAGAGAGAGGTGTGAGACTTGCTTTCAAGAGTTGAAGAGAAGGTTAACGAGTACTCTAGTGTTAAAAACCCTAGATTTTGGGAAACCTTTCAAAGACTTTTTGTGATGCATCTCATCAAGGTTTAGGTCACGTGCTCATGCAGGAAAGGAAAGTTGTGACGTATGCTTCAAGATAATTGAAAGTGCATGAGAAGAACTACCTGAAACATGACCTAAAGTTGGCAATAATGATCTTTGCTCTTAAGATGTGGAGGCACTACTTATATGGATCCAAGTTCCAAGTGTATAGTGAATACAAGAGCCTTGAGTATCTATTTATTTGGCCAAAAGGAGCTTAATATGACTTGCCAATAGGCCACGATAGAAAACTAAAGACTTGGAGGGTTGTTGAAACCATTAGATATTCCAGTGTGAAAATGGGATAACATGACAATGGATTTTGTCACTCTTATACCAAGAACCAAAAGAGAGTAGATGTTATATGCATAGTGGTTGATAGCATGGCCAAGTGCACACGTTTTAGCCCCATATATTGAATTATGTATTTGGAGATGTTAACAAAATTGTACATTAAGGAGGTTGTAAAGCTACACGAAGTTTCAAGTAGCATAATATCAAATAGAGATCTAGGATTTAACTCAAGGTTTTGGAAGACATTACAAAAATCTTTGGGAAGTAAGCTTAGGATGAGTTCTACCTATGATCTTCAAACTGATGGATAATAAAAAAAGACCACATAGTTTTTGGAAGATCTGTTAAAGGTGTGTATGCTAGTATATAAGGAGAGTTGGGATGAGCTATTGCCTTTGGTGGAGTTCACCTACAACAATAGACATCATTCTAGGAATGAGATGGTACTATACGAGGCTTTGTATGGGAGAAAGTGGCAAACACTCAACAACACTACGTTGCATGTTGTCACCTCTTTCTTAACTCCATTAAATAATTATTGTAGTGACCAATTTTAATCAAACCTCGGGCGCTTCTCCTCAAGTGCTTTTGTACTGAGTCATGGCTATTGTACTCTTAATGTGGTGTAAGAGGGCTTAAACATATTTAAACAAGTTGAAGGTTTGAATGTTACATTTGAAAAACCTTTAGAAACTACAAATACAAGTAAGAAGGCTCGAGGAAACAATGTTGAGGTTGTTGGAGTAGATCCATGGAAAAAGAGAAGTATATTTTTTGACCTTCCTTATTGGGTGACCAATTTGTTGCATCATTGTCTAGATGTGACGCATATTGAGAAGAACATTTATGACAATGTTTTGTACACTATACTTAATGATCCTAAGAAATCAAATGATGATCTTAAAGCTCGAAACGTTCTTAAAGAAATGGGTATAAGGAAGGAACTTTGGCCAAATGATAAAGGAATATTTTGGTCGTCTTTGTTTTCATTATCAAAAGCAAAGAAAAAACATTTTTGCAAACCTTGAAAAATGTTAAAATGCTAGATGGATACTCAAGTAACATTTAAAAGTGTATTGACTTGAAAAATGGAAAGATTTTTTGTCTCAATAGTCATGATTGACATATTCTTATGGAACAATTACTACCTATTGTCGTACGTAATGTTTTACTAAACAATGTGATTGCAATGATAGTAGAGCTGTGTTCCTTTTTTCAAAAATTATGTGGCAAAAGCTTAAGTCAATTAGATCTTCATAAGATAGAGTCACGCATGATTCAAACTCTGCCATTTGGAAATTTTATTCCCTCCTACATTTTTTACAATCATGGTTCATTTAACTTATCACCTAAGTGGTGAGGCAAAACTTGGAGGTTCAGTACATTACTGTTGGATGTATCTCATTGAAAGGTAACTATATCTGACACACCTTTATATTTTATTTCAAAGTCTAAAGTTTCATTGTCCTAACATAAAATTTTATAGGTATTTGGGACACTTGAAATCCTATGTTCGAAACAAGGCACAACCCAAAGGTTCTATTGCTGAAGGATACCTTGTTGAAGAGGTTCTAACTTTTTGCTCTCAATATATGGAAGGGATGAAGACAAGAGGTAGTAAACCTTCCCGTGTGGATGATTATTCTAATACAAATTCTTGTCATTTGAGTACCCTATTTCCATCAATATGTAGAATAGTAAGTGCCTTTTCAACTTTTGAGTTGTCAACCATTAAGAAGACTCAAGCACATTGATATGTGGTATTTAATTGTCCTGAAGTTAAGCCTTATATTCTGTGAGTATTAGCATAAACCACAAATCTAATTATTCAAATAATGTTTTTTATGGTATTATTAGTAATACATTCACATATAATGTTAGGGAATTTAAAGATCATTTCCGAAGGCGGTCTAGAGGACGAAGAATTTCAAATACAAAGATAGAAAAGATGGTGAATAAGGATTTCATAAATTGGTTTCCTCAAAGGGTATGTAAAATATTATTTTGAAAATTTAAATTGAAGTTTTGAAAAATATGTTGACATATTTGTTCGTTATTTTCTTGAGATTCAAAACCTGGACATTTCAACTTTAGTGTCAAATGGTCTCAAGTATCTAGCTCAAGGTCCAACACCACATGCTAGAAGATTTATTACCTTTAATGTAAATGAATTCAAATTTAGAACTAAAAGTCAAGAACATGGGATGAAAACCCAAAAAAATGAAGTTTTCTTAACTTCTTCAACGTCATGTGTTACAAACAGTGCAAATGATAACATCAAACAAGCAAATTTGGCTTATTATGAAAAGTTATAAGATATAATTGAGCTCAATTACTATGGTCATTTTAAAGTGATTTTGTTCAAATGGGCTGACACCACAAAAGATAAGGGGTTTAAAAAAGATTCATGGGGTTTCAATTGTATTGATTTTTCACGATTGATTCACACTGGAGTGAGGAACATGATCTTTATATTGAAGCTTCACAAGTTGAAATGCTATATTACATCAATGATGAGGTCAATAAGGATTGAAAAATCGTTGTCAATTTGAAACCAAAAGACTTTTATGATATGGGAGAAGGAGATATTAATGTTTTTAAAGTTGAATCGTGCCTTCAACAAGACTTAAATCAATTTTTCAATGTCTTAGAACAATTAGCACTATTTAGGGATGATAAAGATGACGACTTACTAAGTGAGAACAACATTAACAATGAACTCATTGAAAATGACTCAATGCAGAGTAATAATTGTTGGATTAGACCTAACATTATCATTTCCATTCAACTCTACACTTATTGTCTCATATCTCCCCTTTCGTATGTAAGTTCCCAACTATTTACCAATTTCAGCCATGTTTAAATTCCCAACTATCTTCATGCTCATAATTTTTGGTTGTGTGTTATTTTGAAGGAGTTGAACTATGTGTACTACTGTTTACTTCATGTAAAGAACCAACACTCCTAAAGTCTTATATTATTTCTTGAGTACTAGTATGAATTTATTTCATCTTTAAAAGGCTATATTGTGCACAAAACACACAATTGATCTGCTGTTTTTTTTTTAGAGTGACACTTGTTTGTTAGATATAATTGAAACATAGATCATCTAGAGTTTATGTTATTTCTGATCATTGTTGAACCACTGATACAACATTAAGTTGCTGCAACTATTGATACAAAACTACGTTAATTAGTTTAGGACCTCACTTGCTTTATAGAAGAATTTATCGTTCAATCTTATCAAGTTATTTGGTATTTAGTGGACCCAAGTCTTACCTTAGAAGGTTTCTACACTACCGAAGGTAAATGCATTGGTCAAAGTAATTGACTCTTACTATTGTGATATGCAAACTAATTAGGAACAAATATAAAAAAGTATATGATGACTAAATGTTCACAAGAAATTTTATTCGAATCTTAGCACAAAAGAAAGAAACATTAAATATGAGAAAGTTACTATTCTTTTATCATGAATCAATTCATTAAACATCTTCTAAATACTATTATGTTAAATTCACCTTTGGTTCCTTTAAAGTGATTCAAATCTTGCTTTTAACTTTAAGTATTTAGTGTAGTTACTCTACTGCAAATGAAAAATAATAAGAATTAGATCTCTAAGGTTTCAAACTCTTCTCAACTTGTTCAGTCTTTTTTTGGTTCAACTTCTTTTAATGGTATTTATGTGCAATTTATAGAGATTAGGATCATCGCTGAGCCACCACTTCCTTCAATGTTTTTGGAGTTTAATATTTCATTTTTATGTGCAGATATGCCTAAACCAAAAAGAATTAAGAACTTGGTTAAGTCAGTTTCAAGAACTCCTGGAATTCAACACAATACATCTACTTTTGATAATTATGTTGGAAACTACTTCCAAGCTACCCATGAACAACGAATAACTGAACCTACACAACCAAAAACTCAACCTCGACAACTAAAACCTAACCTGGGTAGCCTAAAACCTAGCCTACACAACCTAAACAGCCTACACCTCAACCTGCACAACCTAGACAGCCTAAACCTCAACCTGCACAACCCAAAACTCAACCTATACAACCTGGACAACCCAAAACTCAACCTACACAAATTGCATAACTAAGAATTGAACCTACTTAACCAACTTTTGAACTTGCATAACCAAGAATTGAGCTTGCACAACCAACATCTGAAAATGCACAGTGAATCTCTACCATGATGTACAACCAACATCTGAACAAATAGTTTCTGAATCTACTCAACCCACTTTTCAATCTGAACCTAAAAGAGTGGAACCAAAAAAGGGAGGACAATCAAACCACTATTGGGTTGTTGATTCTATAGGTAAAGAATAAGTAATTTTAATTTTTGTGGTTTTCTTTTAATTTATTAAGTTTTAATTAATGTATTTAAATTTTATAGATGAGAATGGAGTTACTCAAAAACTCAATGTCAAGGTAAAGGATGTTCATAACTTGGCTAATGGATTACGTGTGGTGGTCAACTATGATGACAAACATCAACCAATGGGAGAAGCATCTGTTTTACTTGTAGGACATTGTGGCTAGCTAGCAATGAATCATAACTTATTCGTTATAAGTTTTGAAAGATGGTCAAATATGACAAGGATCATGTGTGGGAGAGTACACTAAAGGTAATTTAACCAACATGTTGACTTCTCCAATATTTCTTCTTTTATAGAAGATATGGACTAACTTTTGTATTATTTGAAGCCTCAATTTTGTTCAAGGTAAATGAAGACTTGGCTAAAAGAGATATGATGTTTAGAAATGGAAAACTATGGAGGGAGAATAGATGAAAGCTCTAGAATAAGTTTTATGACCCACTTGACAGTAAAAGTGACCTCATCAAGAATGTAAAAAGTAGTGTACAAATTTTTAAAGGTGTAAAAATCTTCTTCAAGAAGCTATGTTAAAAAATATGTTTATTCTCAAAAGTTTTTAATTAGTTAAAGTGATTTTTTTATAATAGTGTAGTTTTGACTATTCACACTCCTAGGTTCTTATTTTTGTAATATGAGTCTATGAATTTGTAGTCTATTGTGAATTATTTTTATTGTATGTATATGTAATTAATTATTTGCTTAAGTTAATATCTTATTTTGCTGACATTCAAGAGTACTACACCAATTCCTACGAAGTTTGTAACATCCCTAGGGGATATTACTTAATTAAATAAATAAGATATAAAATGAAAATCCAATCGATGTGATATTATTATTCCCAAACGCATGGAAATTTAAAATGTTTAAACATCGAGCCAAAATATGTAAAATGGTAGTAGTAAAATCATTACAAGTTCCAAAATCCATAATCGTAAATTAAAACATAAAAAAAATCCCTAGCTCTAGTCCCAACTAGCCCTCACTCCGTCGCCTGAGCATCCACAACATCACTTGTATCATCATCCGCTCCCGTGTAACAAATCACATGATCATCGCCAATCACAAACAGAAAGGGTGAGCTGATAAAAATTAGAAATAACATATACAATAATACAAGATAAGTAATACACCCATCTTATTCATTCAAATCAGTTCTTGGCCAAGACCTTACTCCCCAAGTGATGTGATCCCAACAAGGCTTATAGCTTGGGCAACGCCTAGGCCCAAATCATGCTCAAGGCCCGATCCATGGCCATCATGCACCTTCAAGCCCAAGCCCATCAAAAGGCCCAATAACAAGGGGCATGCTAAAAAAAGATCAAATTGGGCTTCATTCAAGATGGCCCAAACCCACATGGACTTCTCATACTCTTCACATGGGCCAAAGAAGATGTGAAGATTTGAAGAGGTGTCTCAAAGAGCAATAGAATAGCAATAATATTGGCCCATTGTTTAGGCTTTGCTTTCTAGAATAATAAGTCAAACAATGAGTAGTTGAATTGATAAAATTGGGCTTGACTAAGCCCAATAGGAGATTTGGCCATCAAAAGAGCCAAGGTGGACTAAGTGGAAGTCAACACTTCTTCCTACACCTCATGGATCTAAAGCATCCAAGGGTTAGGAATGCTTCCTCCTTTTCCAAGGCATCATCCAATGGCCAAGATCAAGCCTTCTTCTTCAAGCTAGCATCAAAGGCCAAGATGCTTGCTCCTTCTCATCCAAGGGTCAAGATTCCTCATGTGTAATGGCTTGAGTATTAAAGCCTTAATTTTTCAGCATTGTACTCACTCTTGAATTTTTGTGCAATAAACACTTTGAGTTGAGAACACTCCTCACTATTGCCACTTGAGAGTTATCCTTTAGAGAGCTTACTTTCTTTACCTCTAGCCCCCTTCCTAGGCTAGAGCCACCTCTAAATCATTCATCCTTTCACCTATCCATTGCAAGCAAAAGCCTACAAACTTGCCTTCCACTCTTCCATGTTTCCTCCATCATTTCCGCTGCACTTGGAGCTTCATGTCTCCACCAAGCTCCATCACTAAGGCTTTTCAACCTTTAATCACACAAATAGTTAGCCTTGGACTCAGGAATGTGATGCTCACACGAACCTGCCCACTCTTGGTCCTACCTTTACGAACCTCCCCGCTTGTAGTCCTGCTCTACGGACTTACCCACTCGTAGTCCAACACATGTGATCCACCAGCCACGTACCTCCCCGCACGTAGCATCTCTCAAGTGTGAGCACGAAACATACGAACCTACCTCACTCGTATCCCCATACGAGAGTAACTGGATATGAACCTCCCCGCTCATATCATCACATGTTCACCACCATCCATGAACTTACCCGCTCATGACACAACATCTCCTGATCCAAGTATAGCATCATTGCTTAAAAGCGACACACACACAAGTCAAACATTACAGCAACATTGCTTGGCACAGCGTAAACGTCGCCAAGCGAAACCAGTGCAGATTGCCTAACAAAGCCTCCTTACTACCAGGCGCCAGGCCTTCCCCAGACCCACTATTTTACAGATACCGCCTGGCGGAGCACACCCTATCGCTAGGCGGCACACAACACAGGGACCTCTCCCGCTGTTCCTATCGCCTAGCATCATCAGCAAGCTTCCAGGCGCCACATCAAAAGTACCTCACTACTGGTTTTTTGACACTCTCTTTGGTTTGTCCCTTAACTAGAATACTACCAAAAGCATCACTCACCCTCATTTATCAGGACATTATACTAAATCACCCAGTCATACCTCAATCAATTCAATTACCTATAACCCATACTCATAGGTCCATGTATTCCATACATTTGATTCACCAAGTCCTCTATCCAAACTAAATGGTTCAATCAAGCTTAAGAAAATTACTTATTCCAACCAAATGTAATTACTCCAATTTCAAGTACATAATTCAGTCACCAACTTATGCTAAACGAGCTCAATCAGGAAATTCTCTAACTCCACTATACACAATTCCATTCACTCATGCTTAACCACTTTAATACATTATATTATCCTTCCACCATTATAAATTTTCCTACCAAGACCCAAGGTCATCTACTCACTATTCCAATCGGTTTATCCTCTTCTGCCACCATTTCTTATATCAGAATTGCTGTCAGCGCTAAAGTTTTCAGTACTTATTTGACATCACTGCTTCACAATACTTTTCCCACATCAAGTGCCATTTACACCATCGCTATGTTCCTATTCCTTTACTCATATAATCTAATTGAATTGAAATTCATTCCATTTTGGATTTACCATTTTCCTCTCTGCCAGTCACCACTACAGGCTTCTTAAAACCACCATGATTAATCACTGTCGCCTGGCAGCCAATGAGATGCCGCTAGGCGGTGCATCAGATCATGGTACGATACCCAGATTTCTGCACCCGCGTATAACACCGAAATCCCAGAATTTGATTCAGCATTTACTTTTAACAGAATACCACCAATTCTACATGGTTTACTAGACTCCCTCTCGATCTTATTACCCATTATGTGCCATAAGATTCCCAGATACATCATTATATATTAAAGATCAAACATTCATTGAATTCCTTCATTTGACTCCTAATTCCTCTCACCTCCATCCCTAATGGTAATTCAAATCACGCCAACAACAGGAATATCATGGTCTTTTATAACTCCACAGATATAGAAGTTAATGAAGAATCAACACAACACAAATTACACAAAATTGCAAACAAACAGTGACAGTACAGTACGAATTGCCTGGCGGTTCAGTCTCGCCACTAGGCAGTTCATGGCAGAACCCAAAACTTGAGGTAAAATTGGTGTGCTGCTTGGCGGCACCTTCATGCCCGCCAGGTGGTTTCGGGGCGAGAACCTAGAATTCGCAAAAAACAGCGTGATTCAGCAAGGTTTTCATGCAATTCAGTTCATCCAATTCACAGTACATTATTCACGAATCACAACAATTATAAACAACTCCCCTTACCTGGAATTCGCGCTCCAATTGGCCCTCTAGCTCTCGTCCTTGGGATGTCCAAAAGTTTCCCTTTTCTTCTTCACGCAAAACTCCACTCTACCTCTCCCAAAACACCAAAAAGTCCTCTGCAATCCACTCTTGCCAGTACTCTCAACTGCAGTCCTGCCAAAGTAAAATTAGGCAAAAAGAAAGTTTTAGTTTCGTTCCTGCCAAAGTTTGAACGCGTGACCACTCAATAACCAAACAATGGCACAACCAATTCAACCAATTCATATTTGTGAAAATTCCTAAAATTTTAGGATTTCAAATATATCAATAAAATAATGCACAATTTAAAATAAAACAAAAATTTCATACATAGGACTTGAACCCAAGCCTTCTCACATAATAAAATACTCTCAACCACTGGAGCTAGTACTTCTCCACATCATAGCATTCCACATTAAATGCCTTAAAGGCTTCTACTACCCGCATTTATTAAATAATTATTTAATTAACTATTTAATTTTCTAGGGTCTTACAAAGTTCATAAAGTTTGGTAGGATAACATGTGCCAAATTTATAATTCAGATATACAATAATATTGATTAGGATATTAACTTGTTGTTACAAGACACTTTTAAATGTATTTGGATTGTTAATGATGTTATATTTTATAAAATGGCTTAATACCTAATTTCGTCCTTTAATTTTAGTGAAATTCTCAAAAAGAACCCTAGTTTTTCAATTGTCCAATTTGGTCCTCTAGTTTTTTAAAAATGTATTAGTTGGTCCTCTCCGTTAATTTGATCTAAACGCCATTTAGTTTTTGTTGAGATGGCACAATGTGTATGAAAAATTGACACTTGTTTAAATGATCAGTGGAGATTGTGTAGGTGACGTGCCATCCCTATATGAAGGAAAGATGTGAATGTTGCCCTAATTCATTGAACACCTTCATTTTCATCTTGTTCATGCTTAGGGTTGAGGTGAGTTATGGCTAGGTCTCCTTCATCTTCCTCTTGTTCATGCAATGCCTCAACGATTCAAAATGATAGCATTCCCTCTGGTGGATCTAGGTCGAGGTGCAGTAACCCTAATTTGTAATTATGGAGAATTTGTAGTGTTGAGAACGACAGGACGGTAAAGAATGGGGGAAAACATTTTAGGGTTGTCCTAACTATAAGGTAATGTTAATGAAGTTATTCTTTTGTTGTTTTTTGGTTTGCTTTGTTTTACCGTTTTTGTAAGCATGAGGTTATGTTTTTTTTTAAATAATAGAGTGGAAGCTCAGATTTTGTTGGATGCAATTACTTCAAATGGTGCAATGAAGATGTTAGTGACGAAAGGGATTGTACTATTTTGAGACAAAGAAAGAAAATATGTAATATAGAGAAAGATCTTAAGGTGTTAAAGAAATGGGTTAAATTGTTGAAAGGGTTGGTTTTTATTTTTGGTATTATGAATGTGATCCTACTAACAATGGTATTGAGAATTCCATAAAGAATGGGTTGTATGAATGTGTTGTAGTGATTGTGTAGGTCCTGTCGGTGTTCAAGGGTGTAAGTGATGTTGCATATTTTAGGTGTAGTGTGTACGCATTAAAGAATACATTATGCGTAATTTAACTCCTATAATGTGATTGTGTATGTAGAAAAGGTTGACAATATCTTATGTTGAGAATATCTTATGCATAATTTAACTCCTGTAATTTAACTCATTACTAAAGTTGAGAATATCTTAAAGTTGTGCCTATTTCGAGTAAAGAAATTTGACACTACCACAATTAATTCCCCATGATATGCATAAAATACACTTCCTAAAACAAACACATCCAAACTATTCAACTCTGGAAAGAAATTACAACTCCAATGGAATTTCTATTGGTGATATAACACTGTAAAAACACAAGCATATGTCTGCATACGTTCAAGCTAACATTATGAAGCTAATTTAATAACAAAGAATCACATTATGCAGTAAACAAGACAGAATAAGGTAATTGCGTACAATATAATTAAGATCCATAAAGTTGCATTGCCTGAAAGGTTCCACAAGTAATAAAAGCCTTTAAACAGTATATTACTTGTCCAAAAAAAAATGCAGTATTCAGCATACATTAACAAAATACACATATGCAGTTGCCTACCAACTACATTAACAAAATACACGTCCCAAACTTGCTGTTTAAAGAACTACATATGACCAAATTTAAGTTTTCCACGCACGACTTCTTGTTGGTTGTAATTTATGCCTCATGGTGGATGTGCCTCATCTTGGGTTTGAGGGAGGCTGAATAGGAATTGGTTGAGGTGGTATTGATGTTTGAGAAGCTTGTGTAGTTTGAACTGGTGTTGGTTGTGATCCATTGGCAAATTCAGTTGTTTATTGTGTTGTTCTAATAGACGATGGACCATTCATCTCACTTTGTGCAGGTGCTGGTGTCACTGAAGTATTCGGTTGAACCACTTGAGAAGGTGGTGCTGACTTAGGAAGTTGAGGGCCTCGTTTTCTGTTGTGACCCAATTCCTTACAAATTCCACATATCTTGCACAGACCATATTTACTTAACTCTTTATGATTCTTCTTTATCTCTCATGCTTCAAGTCTTCTATTCTTCTTTGGTTTGCCAGGTAAGGCCCTTTTAGATGGAGGCAATACGTCAGTAAAACCAGTTTCTTCCCACATATGCATACCATTAATAGGGTAGATGATGGAGGAGTAAATTTCCTCATATGTTGATTTCCTAAAGTACACAGGGATGTAGTCTGCACCATCCAAGTTAAGAAACTTCATGGCTGCTATTGCGTGTGAACACGGTATCCCAGTCAGTCCCCATTTCCTACAACTGCATTCACCATTATCTATGTTGACAACAAATTTCTCTCCAATGCATGATGTGTGCCTCACTTCAAAGATCTTATTTGCGGACCAGTTCTCATATGTTGTAAGGGTATAATTAATCACCTAGAATGTTAGCAATAATGGAATAAGTTTAACGATTATTGAAGTACCTTGGAAGCCAATGTCGTGAATTTCTAGCTTCTTCTTTAAATCTGGCCAATATTCTTGGACAAATAGAACCTTCATATGTACTTATCTTCAACCTATTCTGCCCATCTTCGCATGACGTAAGTTTGAATTTCCTCAAGCATTGTTATTATGGGCTTACTCCTTGATGTCACAATAAGACTGTTGAATGCTTCACTCATGTTATTCACCATTGTGTCACACAAAGCTGTTTGAGTAAACCTTGATCTTGACCGATACATGTTCAAAGAAATTAACATGAATTTATCAAAATATACTGTGGCAGCACAAAATTTAATTTAGTAATTGAAACTTACCTTGGGGGATTTGAATAAGATATTTGAATGTTTCATCGTTTATGTCTATCTTTATCATTTCTCTTTCCCATGCCTGTGGGTAAGTGCATTTAGCTACCTTCCACATCAAACGCATTAGATTTGCACTAGGAAATCTCTTCCTAAAGTTAGCATATAGATGGCGAACACAAAATCTGTGACTAGCTCCAGGAAGAAGTGTCTCTATAGCTTGCACGAGACCCTATACAAAAATTAGTACATTAGTGAATGCCATTCATGGTTATAAACAAATTTAAATGGTTTCAAAAGAAGATACCTTCTACTAGTCTGAGATGAATGTACACAAACCAAGAATTTGTGGTCCACCAAGATCATCAATCAACAAATCCATGAACCAAGTCCAAGTTTCCTTGTTTTCTACTTCAACGACAACCCATGCTATTGGCATTATCTGGTCATTAGCATCTATTCCAATGGCTACCAATAATTCACTTCCATATTTACCTTTCAGAAAACATCCATCTAATCCAATGATAGGGCGACAAGAGTTGAAACTGTCTTTGCATGCCTTCAAATAGATGTACAATCTAATGAATGTAGGTTCTCCATTATTTTCTTCAACCTTAACCTTAGCGGTGGATCCTGGATTTGATCTTATGATCTCATGTGCATAGTCATAAATCCTTTTAAATTGTTCTTTCCATGAACCATCAATATTTTTAGCTACTAATGCTTTTGCCCTCCTAATTGTATTATTAGACACTTCTACATTCCACTTCCTAACAACCTTATTGCGTATATCAATTGGTTTCATATTTGGATTTTCAATTATTGAGTTTTCAATCTTCCCACTTAACTATTTAGAAGTAATTAAACCAACATTAAATTATTTGCTGCATTTGTGGTTATTGTCAATTTTCCGTAATTGCCATGTCTTAATTGGGGCCATATACCCACAATAAGCAAACCAATTACATTTTCCTTTTTGTCCAAAGCATTTCACATTAACTTTTTTCCTATCATTTTTCGTGATCTTTAGACTTCTTCCACTATGCACGCCATATATTCTAATTGCATTTATAAATTCAGCCTTGTTTCCAAAATATATCTCAACCTCCCATTCATAATCAGCCATACTTTTTGGCATGGTAAAGGTTGGAAAATGCTCATAACCTTGTATGTCGTCTTCTGAATCACTATCACACACACTGCCCAACTCTTCCGACTCTCATTCACCACCAGATCAACCTGAATCATCATGACTAACTTTCTCATCCTCTTCATCCATTACTTCTCTGTCAAAACCAACCTTGGCTTTCCCTTTTTTTCTCTTTCAGGAGGCACTCCCACAAGGCACCCTAACAGCATCACCATGTTCTTCATGAAGAACTTCCACCTCCACAGTATCCTCAATATTACCATGAACCTTGGCTTTCCCTTTTTTTTCTTTCGGGAGGCACTCCCAAAAGGCAACCTAACTTCATCATCATGTTCTTCATGAAGAACTTTCACCTCCCCACTACCCTTCATATTACCATGAACATCTTTAGCAACCTCAACCTGAACCTAACTGACACCCTGAACCCCACCTTCACCCTCAACTTGACCCTGAACTTGACCCTCACCCTCAATCACAACAGCAACTCCACCCTCAACACTAGCACCAACTCCACCCTCAACCCCACCCTCAACCTCAACAACAACTCCACTCTCAACCCCACCCTCAACTCCACCTTCAACCTCAGCAGCAACTCCACTCTCAATGCCACCCTCAACCCTACCCTCAACCTCAACAGTAACCCTATGATCAACCTTGTAACATCCCGTCAGGATATTACGGATTTTAAATAAAAAGTAAAGAAATATTAAGTTAGCTTCATTTATTAAAGCATCATTTCCCAAAAACACGGGAAATTTAAAACTTTATTAAATCTATGAATAGTATAAAATTCCATAATTTATAAAACTCAAAATAATATAAAACATCCATAGTGTTTACAATTTATTTCAAAGCCATAAATCATAAAAACTCCCAAGCTATCCCCGCTCCGTCGCCAAGCATCACCAAATCCACCTGCAACATCATCTGCTCCCGTGTACCGCGTACACGATCATCGCCAAACACAAGCTGATAGGGTGAGCTAACAGAATAAACCACACACACACACACACATATATATATATATAAGACACTCATATACATATATAACACATCATTCACATCAGGGAAAGTTCCTTTCACTAATGTCATACCACATGGCCACCACCATGTAAATCGTGTTCTACATCTTCTAGTGATTACTTCAAGATGAATTGCTGCCATACCTATTGGCCACAACCGATAGAGCACGTGCAGGAAACCATGTTACGGATCATACACCGTAACGCCAGGTGGAGTTCCCAAATACGAACATAGTTCGTAATGTCCCAAGACTACCAAACTCATCAGTCAACTACTGAGGAGGGCAATCTATCTGGACCCATTTGTACTAGCCACAACAAGCACACTCACATTGGTAACACTCGCTAACCCGAGCTCAATTCAAGGGTTCCTCGTGTTCATCCGTCATTCCGAGCTCAACTCAAGGGATGCCATTCTGAGCTCAACTCGAGGAATAACACGTGCTTAATCCCTAACCCGAGCTCAACTCAAGGGATACGTTCTGAGCTCAACTCAAGGAACACCAGCAAACCTACCTTTGAAGCATCACTAAAAGCCTTGTAGATCACGCCTGCAGAACTAGCAACCCAAAGTTGCAGTAGCAAAATCACTTGGCGGGAGACACGTACCGCCAGGCGCTGCCCACTTCCAGACTGCCTGGCGGGGGACACGTACTGCTAGACGCAAACGCGCCTCTGATGCCCATGCCTGTAGTTATCGCTTGGTAGGACACTCCTCACCGCCAAGCGCCACGTGCTTTCCAGAGCCTCTACCAGATATTTTCCAATTGGCGGGATCCATTTTCCGCCAGGTGCCATGCGTTTCAAGCTTCTCTGGTTTTCCTTTATCACCTGGCAGCGCACCCTAAGCCGCCACGCAGCACACCCCAAGCCACTAGGTGCAACACCAGTAACGTCACTACTACTGGTTTTTGGCACTTTGAACTAAGTTCCAAAGAACCCCAAACACTATACATAGAATCCATAACATGAAATATGTTTATCCAATCATAATCACATGACTGGATCATAGTCCAACACAATGTTGAACAACCAAACAATATACAAAAGCAGGAAGAATATATAACTATTGCCCCAAAATATCACATGGGCAATAAAACAATAAATGATAATAATAAAACTAATAACAACAACAACAACAATAATAATAATAATAATAATAATAAAAATAAAACTAAACAACATTAATAATAATAATAATGAAAACAATAATAAAATAAAATAAAATGAAACAATAATAATTAAACAATAATACTAATAAGTTAAAACAATAATAGCAAAGTAATAATAATAATAACAAAATAAAGCAATAATAATAAAACAATAGTAATGATAATAAAATCATAAATAAAATAAAAATATAATAATAACAATAATAATAAAATAATAGTAAAATAAAATAAAATAAAATAAAATAAAATAAAATAATAATAATAATAGGAATAATAATAATAA
>Ga0214545_1003828_pt1 | contig 28453 bp, 30 predicted proteins | sample CNSS4metaG_FD_160064 | JGI IMG/M metagenome (GOLD analysis project Ga0214545, IMG submission 160064) | Root nodule microbial communities from cowpea collected in UCLA plant growth center, Los Angeles, California, USA - CNSS4 | ecosystem: Host-associated > Plants > Roots > Nodule | place: USA... | reverse complement strand
ACATTCATGCCAAAGGAAAAATTGGCAAAAAGAAATTATTTAGTTCTCACCAAGGTTTGAACCCACACTCATGCACATACCCAACCAAGGCCAAACCATTCAACCAATCCTTATTTCATGATAAGTCCTACAATTCTAAGAGTTTATCATCATACCACACATCCAATATATAATTACATAAAAAATGCATAATTTAATAACATCCAAGTGACGCACATAGGACTCGAACCCAAGTCCTCACACACAATAAAGTACTATCAACCACATGAGCTAGCACTTTTCCACGTCATAGCTCCTCACATTTATTGCTTTAAATGTTCTCATTACTCGTCCTAATTAAATAATTAATTAAATAACTATTTAATTTTTCCCAGGTCTTACAACCAGTGTCGTCTTAGCATACATCCAGGTATGACTAAGATGTATAAGGATTTGAAGGAGTCCTTTTGGTGGAATGGTATGAAGGCAGACGTAGCAGACTTTGTTGCCTAGTGTTTGGTATGTCAAAAGGCCAAAATTGAACATCAAAGGCCAGGAGGTACACTGCAACCACTAGACGTACCTCATTGGAAGTGGGACAATATCTCTATGGATTTTGTGACCCATCTTCCAAGGTTGACAAAGGGTCATGATTCAGTCTGGGTGATAGTGGACAAACTGACAAAATGGGCTTATTTATTGCATATGAATCAGAAGTGGTCTATGGATAAGTTAGCAGAGTTGTACGTAAGAGAAGTTGTGAGATTGCATGGAGTACCCAAAAGCATAGTGTCAGACCGGGACCCTAGATTTACATCACGATTTTGGCAATCATTGCAGGCGTGCTAGATCACATGGGAAACTGGAATGATGTGCTACCTTTGGTGGAGTTGACCTACAATAACAATTACCACTCCAGTATTGGTATGGCGCCCTATGAAGCATTGTATGGAAGAAGGTGTAGAACTCCATTGTGTTGGTATCAGGATGGTGAAGCCTTTGTGCTTGGTCCTCAATTTCTGCAACAAACGACTAGTAAGATCAAGTTAATCCAAGATCGGATGCGAGCAACTCAGAATAGGCAAAAGTCCTATGCGGATAAGAGGAGACGACCACTTGAATTTAATGAAGGAGACCATGTATTCCTCCGGGTTACGCCAACCACAGGTATCGGAAGGGTTCTTAAATCAAGGAAGTTGACTCTGAGATTTATAGGGCCTTATCAGATTACAAGGAGAATAGAAGCAGCGGCGTACGAGATCGCTCTACCACCTCACCTATCCAACTTGCATAATGTGTTCCATGTCTCACAGTTGAGGAAATACATTGCTAGTCCAGATCATGTTTTGGAGTCAGATGAGGTGCAAGTATGCGAGGATCTAACTATGCCAGTTGGACCGGTTCGTATATTGGATACTCAAGTCAAGCAACTGCGAGGTAAGGAGTTGAAGACGGTGAAGGTTCTCTAGGACGAGGCAACCTAGGGGATGACTTGGGAGATGGAGGATCTCATGAGGAAGTCTTATCCTCACCTCTTTGCTGGTAAATTCTATTTTCGAGGACGAAAACTTTTAAAGGTGGGGGAATTGTAAGAACCATGAAAATTAATTAATTAAATAATTAATTAATTAATAAATGCGAGTAGAAAAAGCGCCTTTATGGCACTAATTATTGTTTGTTGTGACGTGGAAAAGTACTAGCTCAAGTGGTTGAGAGTACTTTGGTTTGTGTGAGAGGACTTGGGTTTGAGTCTTATATATGCCAATTATGTGTTGTTGTTTATTATTGATTTTTAATAATATGTATGAGTATGGAATTGGTAATGTAAACTTATATCGATTGGAGTGTATCACCAAATGTGAATGGGCATAGTGGTTGTGATTTGGCATTATGAGTAGAGGGTCACGAGTTCAAACCTTGGTAGACAGAACTTAACCTTTATTTTTACTAAATTTAGCTTGGAATGAATGTGGAAAGGTAGAGAGAACCTAGCAGAATGGGGCAGTCAAGAGGGTTGGAAAACCACCATATAATTAACATTGAAGAGGAATTAAAACCATAATTAAGCCCAATTTCGTTTTAGTTTTTAAAACCCATCTTAGAAACACCTATAAAAGCCAAATTTTAGGTAAAAGGAAGGGTTTTGGCAGTATGGTGAACTGGTATAGAGAGGAGCACGAGATTGAGCGTAGGAGTTGAATTTTGGGTGTGCAAGGGCTGAAGCAAGAAGGCAATTGTGGATCAAGGGTCCTGTTGGTCTCAACTTTGATCACTAATTCCAGATTAGGGGTGCTGAATTTATGTGTATTTCCATATGGTTGGTGTTTCTGCGTTTTGTGCTCAACTTGAATTTGTATGTGGTATGATTTTAGGGGTATTACATGCGGTTGTGATTGAGAAATTGGGTACTCTTGGTGCTGTTGTCAAATCTTTGATATTTCACATGAGTTGAATGTGGGGTTTGGGGTCTTGCGTAGTTCTTTTGGGAAAGTAACGAGTTTGGTATTCAAATGGGATGACAATTCGGTTATAAAGCATGATTCTGATGTATTTTTGCCATTACATTGTGCTGGTAATGATTGGTTGGTGTTTTGGTATTGTTTTGGTGAAGTGTGTGCGTGAACAGACTCGAAACCTTGCAAGTGACGCCCAAGCGGGTCCATCTCGCCTAAGCGAGAGTTGCAGAGTCTCACTTTGGGTTCTGGTTCGTGGTTCTCGCCTAGGCGACCAGGAAAAGGGTTGAGCGACATGGTCTCTCGCCCAGGCGAGAGGTTTTGAGTTTTGAGCGATGGACACTCTCGCCTAAGCGAATTCTCGAAGTGTAGTGGTGATGTTTTTGTCGAATACCCGTCTAGGCGAGGTCTGTGTGTTGTTTTGAGTGAATGTGTGACTCGCCCAGGCGAGAGGATCTCACCTAAGCGAGACAACGTGATGCGGCCATTGTTTTATGCTCACTCAAGCGAGGTGAACTAGCCTAAGCCAGGCTGAGGGCTTAGCATGGGCGAGAATCCCTGGCTTAAGCGAGTTTATGCGAATTACTATGTTTGTGTGTGCTTGTGTGTTCTTTGGCTACTTTTTCCTAAGTATAGGAAGTATATGCATGTGGTCTGGTGTTTGGGCTTGAAGGACTAAGTCCAATAGGGGTCTGGGATGTGCTTGATGGTTGGACACATGATGGGCATGGAAATGGTTGAGTTCCCGTGGGCTACTAATGGGCGAGGAGTCCTTAGTATGGTGATTACATGTGTCGAGCGCACGATGCGCAAGGAACTGATATGTTCCCGTCGGCTACTATTGGGCGAGGAGTCCATAGTATGGTGATTGCGTGCGTACTAGGGTCCAAGTTGAGCGGGATAGGCTCATAGGGTTGGACCACGAATGAGTTAGTTTCGTGGGAGCATAGTGAAGTCCTAAGACGTAGTTCATGTTTATGACTCATGAAGGACTATGAGATCATGGATGGGTAATTTGAAAACAATGAGATATTTAATTATGTTATTTTGGGATGGGTGGCATATTTATTTCATGCATTTTGTTTGTATATTGTGCATAGCTCACCCTTTCTGTGTGTGTGGCGATGATCGCATGATTCGTTATCCGAAAGCAGATGATTTGATAGGTGGGCCAGGAGATGCATAGACTCGGAGCGAGGGATATGCTGGGGATTTTTGTTTATATATTATTATTTTGATTTTGAGATAAATATGTAACTCTTTGGGAGCCATGTAAATATTGTTTTAATTTTATGAATTATGGACTCCTGGTTATGACATGTATATTAAAGTTTTTAATTTTCCCGCGTTTTTGGGAAACGTATTTCTATTAAATGATGTATTCACTTTCTTATCGTATTTATTTATTAAATATTAGTAATATTCCTTAGGGATGTTACAAATGATACTCTCATGTGAGGATACGAGTAGGGAGGTTCGTATGTTCCATGCTAACACTTGAGAGTTGTTTCGTAACTGGATGGACTGCGCATGTTGGAGTACGAATGAGGAGGTTCGTAGAAGCAGGACTACGAGCAGGGACGTTCATAGAGGTTGGACCACGAGCAGGCAGGTTCGTGGATGCATGAAGTATCGTGAGGTCATGGTCAAGTGTGAGTATGTCATGAATGAATAGTCTAGTTTCATATGGGCGGGGAGGTTCGTAGAGGTTGGACCATGAGCGGGCAAGTACGTGGAAGCATAAAATATCTTGAGGCCACGGTCAAGTGTGAGTACGACATGAATGAATAGTCTAGTCTCATATAGGTTATGATACGATGATTTGAGGATTCCTTAGGTAACAAGGGTTTTAAGAATGAGTATTCTGTTAAGCTAGAATGCTTTGGTGAGGGGTTATGCTATTGTTGTGCTTGTTTATTTCTTTGAGCTTACACTTTTGGTTTATGTTTGGCGATGATCGTGTGACTGGTCACATGGGAATAGATGACATTTCAGGTGATGCAGTGGAAGGCAAGCTATAGGGATGATTTTAATAAAATGATTTCAATAGTTTGTACATTTTTTTGGGTTGTCTCAGATTTTAGAACTTGTAATAATTTAATATGAGCTTTGGAACTTGTAATAAGTTCATCACGAGATATTGACTACTTTTGGGCGCAGTTAATGTTTTAAATTTTTTCCCGTTTTGGAGAATAATAACATTGTTGTATTCAAAGTTTATTCACTTATTTTATTTAATTAGTAGTATCCACCTAGGGTGTTATATTCTTCGTCTTCATCTTGTTCCAAATCTCCTATAAAAAGGGTTATATCACAAACATTGAAAGTAGTGCTCACATTATACTCACATGGTAATTCTAGCATATATGCATTGTTAATTCTTTAGGCACTCTAAAAGGTTTATCACCCTAAGAATAACGTTTCAACTTCCTTTATTTTGGAAATCTATCTTTGCTCAAATGGAGCCATACCAATATCTTTCCTTAAAAATCACTTCCCTTTTCCCTTGTTATTTGGTTTGGTGTATCTCTTGGTTTGGTGTTGTATTTGAGACTTCACCTTCTCATGCATTTTTTTCACAAATTTGGATATAGATACCCTTTCCTTATGAATGAAATCACTAGGATTTGGGAGAGGTATGAGGTCTAAAGGAATGAGGGAGTTGAAGTCATACACAACCTCAAATGGAAAGATTTTGGTGGTCTTGTGAACCACTCTATTATATGCAAACTCAATGTGAGGAAGGTACTCATCCCAAGATTTGTGGTTTTCTTCCAAAACAACCATCAACATGGTTCCTAAAGACCTATTCACAACCTCGATTTGCCCATCGGTTTGGGGGTGACTAGAGGTGAAAAAATGAAGCTTGGTTCCTTGCCTAGACCAAAGTGTCTTCCAAAAATGGTAAGTAACTTGGTATCCTTATAAGATATAATGGTCCTAAGCAAACCATGGAGTTTCACCACATCTCTAAAGAAGAATTCTGCTTTGTAAATTGCATCATCTAACTTGTGGCATGATATGAAATGAGGCATCTCGCTAAATCTATCCACAACCACAAAAATATAGCCAAATCCCCTTTGGGTCTTGGGTAGACCAAGGATGAAATCCATGCTAATGTCTTCCAATGAGATGAAGCAATAGGGAGAGTGGGTGTATAGACCATGATGCATAGTCTTATCCTTGGCTTCCAAGCATGCAATACACTTATGACAATGTCTTTGAATTCTTTTCTCATGTGGGACCAATAGAATTTTTCTTGAAGAATGCTTAGAATTTTATCAACTCCAAAATGGCCCATGAGACCTCCCTCATGTGACTTCTTGATGAAGAGCTTCCTATGAGAACCTTGAGGAACACATAACTTACCCTCTCTAAACAAATACCCCTTAGGCACATAGTACCCTCTTAAGCCTTCTTTTGACAACTAGCAAAAATAGAGGAAAAGAAATTGTCATGATGATACATCTCTCCCATGTGATCAAAATCAAGAATTTGTGCACCAAGTTTTGATTTTTATAGAGAGACCATCGACCACAACATTTGATTTTTCTTTCATATATTTGATCACACAAGGGAATTGTTTCAAACATTCCATCCATTTTGCATGTCTCTTATTCAACTTATGTTGTCCATTCAAATACTTAAAAGACTCATGGTCACTATGAATGACAAACTCCTTGGAGACTACATAGTGCTCCCAAGTTTGAAGGGACCTCACTAAAGCATACAAGTCCTTATCGTAGATAGGGTAGTTTAGAGTGGCACCATTGAGGTTTTTCACTAAAATAGGTAATGAGGTGTCCCTTTTGTAATAAAACTCCTCCTATCCCTACACCACTAGCATCAAATTATATCTTAAAATTCTTTGCAAATTTTATGAGAGCTAGAATTGGTGTATTGGTAAGCTTCTCTTTGAGTTGCTTGAAAGCCAACTCTTGTCTCTCTCCCAACACAAATGTCACATTCTTTTTCACCAACTCATTAAGAGGTGAAGCTATACTTGAGAATTTAGGTACACATCTCTTATAAAAGGATGCTTGACCATGAAAACTCCTAACTTCTCTTACATTTTGGGGAGTTGGCCAATCTTGAATGGCTTGGACATTGGAAGGATCAACATGCACACCATGCTTATTCACTACGAAACCTAAAAAGACCACACTATCTTAACAAAATGTGCATTTCTCTTTGTTTGCAAAAATGTGATTGTCCCTTAAAGTGGAGAGAACAAGCTTCAAATGTCCTAGATGCTCATGAAGACTCTTGATATACACTAGTTATCATCAAAGCACACAACCACAAATTTCCTAATGCAATCGCTAAGGACATGGTTCATTAATCTCATGAAAGTGCTAGGTGCATTAGTTAAGCCAAAAGGTATCACTAACCACAAATTTTCTACTCATCACCTTCTCTTGTTCTTATTTTGTGATAACCACTCTTAAGATCTATCTTGAAAAATATGGTGAACCCATACAACTCATATAACATGTCATCTGGCCTTGGAATTGGATGTCTATACTTAATGGTGATGTTGTTGATATCCCTACAATCACAACACATTCTCCATATTCCATTTTTGTTAGGGACTAACAACATGGGCACGACACATGGACTTAAGCTCTTTTGAACCCACCCCTTGTATAGAAAATCTTGCACTTGAATTTCAATCTCCTTGATTTCTCGGGGATTTGTTCTATAGGCTGGCCTATTTGGTAAGTTTTCCCCCAAGAACAAAATCTATTTGATGTTCTATGCCCCTAATTGGTGTAAGACCTTAGGGATCTTCTTAAGGGAACACATCATCAAATTCTTTCAAATTTTTTTTCCAAAGTAGATGGATACTTGGATTTTAGATTTGAGGATATGCATGAAAGTGCTCATTTACAAAAGAGGAGATAAGAAGGTTGTTCACATAAGAGAGTTTTTTTTTTTTTTAAGTTTTCTTAGACAAATTCTTATCCTTTTGAGTGACCTTTGGAGGAGCACTACTTTCCCCCTCTTCATGAATGCATAGCTTGCTCCCCTAACTCTTTGCACATGCTTTCTTCCTTTCTCTCTCCATCCCTTAGTTTCCTCATTTGTAATTGATCCTCAAACACTTTGGAAGGTGCTAGCGGATGAAGAACAAACTTCTTTTCCTTGTGGTGGAAAGTAATCTCATTGGTAAGACCATTGTGCATAGTTTTCTTGTCAAACTGCCAAGGTCTGCCTAAGAGAATATGATAAGCTTCCATAAGGATTATGTCACAAAGAACTTTATCCTCATAGTTCCTTGTAGAGAGCTTAACCTCCACTTGTTGGTCCACATTCAAATCCCATCATTCATTAAGCCACTGTAGTTTGTAAGGTTTTAGATGGGGTTTGATTGTGAGACCTAACTTTTCCACAAACCTAATGTTACAACCACTAGTGCAAAAATGGGATATTAGGTTGGTTCTAGAGCATGTATTAAATCGGTTTCCAAACCGATCTAATATAAGCCGATGTAGTATGACTGTAACATATTAGATCGATTATAAGAAACTGATCTAATGTATCAATATTAGATTGGTTTCTGATACCCGATCTTACATTATTCAACATGAATGCATCATGACCAAGTTGTTTAGATCGGTTGTGGTCTAACCCAATCTAAGATGTTGCGCACTTGTTAAAAAAGAAATAGCAAGTATTAGATCGGTTATGAAGAAGAAGAGGAAGGCAGTTCAAATTACAAAGCACTCCACAAAATAGCTTTTGTTTGAATGTGTTTTGGTTTAGAACCATTTCCTTAGCCAACATGTAGTTCTATTAAAAATTAAATAAAATTCAAAAAGCACTACCACGTCATGTTGTAAGATAAGTTGTAAGTTTTGTATGCCACCATATCATTTTTCATTAAAATAAATTACAGTCTCTCGTATGTTACACAAGTTTAGAAGAAGTTTGAAAAGGTTAAAATTTATAAAATTGTATAGACAACAAATTAAAAACTAAAGTTAAGGAAGACATGTGTGTTATTATTTTTAAGAAAATAAATTAAACTTTCAATCCTTTTCAAGTGATTATGGTAATAGTTAAGCTTTTAATTGCAATAACATAACCACACATCAACATCGAATCTTTTATTAATAAAAGAAAAGAATTTGATTAGAATATTTTGATTGTATAGTTCTTTTATTTGGTATTGTCATACGCCACAATATTTTTTTTTATGGTTATTAGATTTCTGCCTTTTCTAATCAGTTGTCGACAATGCAAAAAGTTAGACTAAAAATATACAAATCTAAATTAGAAAATAAAAATGCTTTATTTTTATACTTTATTGTTCTATAAATCTTCAGAGTTGCATGTGATTCTAGATTTTGTTGATGAAATCTATATATTTAACCTCTAAATATTTAGGAGATATTCAAAGATTTTGTTGTTGTTTTGGATATTTGAAAAGATTTGGCAAATCTTGTTTATATTTTCTAATATAATTAAAAATAGGGTTAAATATTTTTTGGTCATCTAACTTTCAGTGAAAATTAGAATTAATCCATCTTTGAAACTTTGGTCTAATAAAATCTCTCAACTTTGTAAATGCGTAGATTTAGTCCTTTTAACAAAATTTTGTTAAGTTTATTCGATATTTCAAACACGCCACTACTAAAAATCAACATTTTAGCAACCACATATTCCAGTCGCTAAAAGGCTTAAAATCAGTCGCAAATCCATTAGCGACTAAAATAACAACAAAAATATGTAGTTGTGAAAAATCTGGTGACAAACCCATTAACGAGCGAATTGAAAGTTGGTCACTAAACAGCCACCAGAATTTCAGTTGTTAATCCGTCGCTAAAGGATTGGTCACCTTCTACTATGAAAACCAATTTAACCACAAAAATTTTAGGAGCTAATTTGGTCGGTAACATGAAAAAGATTTATTAAGTTTAAAAAAAGTTTGGTCGCAAATCCAGTCACAAGAGTCATAACATAGCGACGCTTAGTTTTTGGTCGCTAAATCGGTGGCAAAAAAGAGAAAATTTAACAACCAATATAATTACAAGTAATGGTCAAGTGATCTACCATCACTAGATTGGTGTACTATATCATTTGCACTATCAAAAGGATCAGAAGGAGTTGACATAAGATTCTTTAATTGAATGTACTACAAAATAAATTTTGTTTGTTCTTCTTGTTGGTGCATCTACTCTCATCTTATTCACGCATGCGTTTACTTATTGATGATATTTTGATAATAACTTATTGTTGGTCGACTATTAACATCTCCAAGGATAGGATTTGGCTTTTTGGTTTTTACTTTTACAGTCCAACACACCAGTACTTAACTATTCTTGCTGCCAATATATACATAACTTAGGAAAGTAGAAGCATTCAAAAATATTGTAATCAAAATTGAAAGGAGGGCAAGTAAATTGCTAAACTAATAATGCATACATACATACATACATACATACATACATGCATACATACATATATATATATATATATATATATATATATATATATATATATATAATAACCATCAAAAGAGAAGGTTTAGAATTTGAGTATTTAGGTATAGTATAAAAAATTAAATGTTAAAAATAATATTTAGGTGGAGTGATTTGATGTATAAATTATCAAAAAAATATTTTAACATGTAAATATAAGTTTTAATTAAATTTAATTACTAATTTGAACTCAAATCAAAGAGGAAAAGGTTAGATAATTTAAAAAAAAAAGACTAAATTGAATAAAAAATTATAAAGAGACCAAATTGAACATTTTTTTAAAAATTGGAGGAATAAATTGAACCAAAAAATAATAAATGAACCAAAGTAAAAAATTAGAAGACTAAATTACTAATTAAGCCTAATATTAATGATAGGAAGTGAGCAACAAAACAAGTTATATTTATTTAATTCATTAGTTCATGGAATAAGTTCATGTACTGACCAGAAAAATCATACTAAAATACTTATATAAGGAATGGCCATAAAACAAACCTCAAGACCAAACATTGGTTATTCATAATCAGCTGTTTTGGAAGATTATGAGCTACGAGGTTTATGAATACTCAATAATGCAGAAAACCAAGGGATTGCAAGAGTTTTGAAATTTCACACCATTTATGGGACCACAACTTAAGAATTTTTAGAGAATAGAGGACAAGAAATCCATTGGGGCTTGCAATTTTTGGGAAAACAAGGAAAAATGGTTATTGTGCTTCAACAAATAGGGAAACCGAGACATCCCCTATGAAGGAAGGAGCTTAGGGCAAGGTTTAGTGATGACACACTCTAGATGTAGCAGCGACCATGAGGAAGAGGGGTTTGGAGAATGGAGGTTTGGTGCAGAACGAACCATGAAGGAAGGAGAGGATTGGGGAGAGCGAGTTTGATTAAGGATCGAAGAGGAGAGGTGAAATGAACACAACTATGAAAGGAGGTTAGACAAGTTGGAATGGAGGCAAGGTAAAAATGTTCTATGGAAAAGTAGGTTACACAAATTAGATGGCGCCAAGCTCAAAATGTTTTATGAAGAAGGAGGTTACAAATTTGTTTCAACAAAAATACCTATATTTTTATATAAAAATAAAAATAATCTAAATTTTAAAACATCAAATAATAATATAATTATTTCTAAATATTTGTAATATATTACAATTTTATTATTTGCAATAAAGGATTTGGTTATCAATTTTAATTTGAAATGAAATTCAATTTGACTATCAATTTTGTAGATCAAACAAAGGAAATGAAATTGTAGAAGACAAATTGGTATATTATATAATCTTATAAAATTTAGTCACTTTAAAATTAATTTCTAAATTTAAATAATAGTAACTGTATATACACTCGAGATCATATCAATCACCCAACCTACTATTACCTCTAAATGCATCTACGTTGGACAACACGATATGGTTTCGCTAAAGACATACAAATGGGAAACTTTGATTAAGTTAAGGAAACCTAGATCTTGAACACTTCATCTTACTTGAGCGTCAAAACTCTCTATATCGATTTGGAGCAAAAGCTATCTTGAACATTTCGACAAGGAGGTAAGAAGACATTGTGAAGAGTTGTTCACATATATCTTGACGAATAAGTTAATAGTAATAAAAAACTTGTTTCTAATTATATCTTAATTAGGTAGTAACAAAATTATTTGTAAATAAATAAATATTTTGTATGGTCATTCATTATTAAAAATATAACCTTTAATCATATTATAATATTTTATTAACAATAAAAGTTATTTTAGATATCATTAAGAAGGAAATTAAGATTTTGGAAATAATTTAGTTAATTATAATTTATACTAAATATTAATCTAAAATTTATTAGCTTGTTAGTTTAACCTCATTAAATATTTTATATTAATTTTATGGAAAAAAAATTATGTTTGTAAATTTAGCAATCAAATAATTTCGGTCGCTAATTTGATCTCTAAGTATAATGTTTTAGCGACCAACAATTTTCGGTGGCTAATTATAATATTAAGTACATTTTAGCAACTAATAAATTTTTGGTGGCTAATACAATATTAATTTCGATCCCTAATTCGATAATTAAAACAGAACATCTAGTGATATAAAAAATTAATTGTTAATTCAATAGCTAAAATATTACATTTAGTGATAAAAAATGTTGCTCGCTAATTCGGTAGCTAAATACTACTTGTAGCGACCAAATAATTTCAATTGCTAATTACCATATTAAACATATTACAATTATTTGGTGCCTAATACAATATTATTTTGGTCGCTAATTCGGTGGCTAAAATGTTGCATGTAGCGACCAAAAATAGTGGATCACTATTTTGGTTGTTGTATGAATAAATATTACAATATATTGATTTGGTCTCTATTTTGGTTACTAATTTGTGACTACCATTATTTGGTTGCTATTTATTTAAGTCACAATTTGCAACCAACTTTTTTCGGTCGCTACACTACAACATTTTGTAGTTTAGACCACACTAAATTAGGCAGCAGTAAATAAATGTTGCCTAAAAATAAAATAAACAACATTTTTATAAATGTTGTATAAATATCATGAAAACTCATGATTATATAATTGTTGCTTTAAACTATGTGAGCAAAACCAGTAAAAATATGGTCTAAAAATATAGGTGAAGTCTAAAATCAACTTGAAAAACCATTGTCTATTGTGAGGACTTTAAGCAACGGATTTAAAATTATTTTCGTACTAAAAATTGTTGTCTAACAAACTATAGTCACCTATACCACGCCTAAAAAACTATGGTCTAAAAATATGTTATGTTGTCTAAAGTCATTTTTGTTGTAGTGCTAATTTCGGTTGCTAAATAACATTTTTTTAGTGCGTTTGTCAACTAACATTGAATTGGAAATGTGTTAAATGGTATGAACAACTCAAATGTTCTCATGAAATGCATTTGAAACGTCAAATAAACTTAACAATTTTGGTTAAAAAAACTAAATCTACACATTTGTAAAGTTTCAAAGATGAACTAATTTGAATTCTGACTAAAATTTAAGAGATTAAAAACATATTCCGTTTCCATAAATCTTAGCATCTCTTTAAAAGAGAAAATATTAGAAGTTAATATTTTAGTAAGAACATATTTGAGGATTTTTTTTCTTGATTAGAGTCCTTTTAGAAAGTCATTACTACTACAGGAAAATTAATTTGTAACGTCACTTATTTAATGACAGTTATGTTAAAATGCCACTACATTAACGAATTTTAAAATATTAAATAACATTTACCGTCTATTTCAAACCACCAACACATTTTAATCTGAATTTTTAAAATATTATACTTTTATAATATATTTTGACAAGCTATTTGGCGCATTGCAAAACCCATTTCTTTCCTTGAGCCATCTTTTCTTGTCCAAGTTCCTTGAGGTATCTTCCAAGTTATATTCACTTGGAATGGAACCCATTCTTGTAACGAATCTTCCTTTCTTCTTGCGACATTTTTTTCTAAGCATTTTCCTCTCTTCTTAAGTTGATATTTTCTTCTGTTACATTATTTTTCGATTATATTTGATTTTATTCAGAAATTTCAACTTCTCAATTTCGGATCATTTTTATAGATTGAATCAACAACACCAGATGGTTGAAAGGAAAGAAGATTATGTCCATGGGGAGTATCAAAGCTCAACCTTGGGGGTATGTGCAACTTACATTAAGAAAATAAGAAAATATTGTTGAGTTCCATCTTGTTCTTCGATTCTAGTTGTTTGAGACTAATAAAAATTGAACAAAAGCACACTAGAACAAGGGGATGGAAGAACAAAACCTCATTCTTCCTTTGGCTTTCGGTAGGAAGGAAAGTAGAGATTGGATGGTTGAATAAAGAGAGATTATATTAAATCTGTGAGTTGGTAATGCAGGGGTGGTGATGCAACAAATGCAGTTTATATATGTATGGTTCAAGTACTATAAGGAAAAAAAGTTTAAGATTGGGTGTACTTTGTTTAATGCATATTTGTTTATATTTGTCTCTATAAAAATATAAATTAATTAACATCTGCCAACTACTAACTGTTATTTGGTTGTTTCTCTTACAATGCTCAATAAGCAATATATTAGTCTGTGTAAAACTATTAAAGTGTAATGCAAATTCTAGAAGAATCTAGAAAATCCTAAGATAAAAGTATTGAAATCTAATGAAAGTTTTAGAACAAAGTAGAAAAGCCTAAGATAGGAAGATAATATCAAGAACATTCTACATGGGCAAAAATCGAGAACATTCCACATAAGTTGTGGCTAGCACTTTCTAGAATAGTCTATAGGTCTATAAATACCCATGTACTCTACCATTTGATGTATGACAAGAACTAAGACAATATCTAACACACCACTCACAACTACAACTACATACTCCTTCCAACTACAACTTCCATATTCTACTATGTCCACAATTTTCTATATTCCATCAACTATTCTTTTCACAACCTCAAAATACTATCAGTGGTACCAGAGCTACCTTTAGTCATCTATTGGGCGTAGATAAATTTTTCAACTACTTCAAACAAACTATAATTCCATTCTACACTACGTCCAAAATATTTTCTCAACCCATGGCCACTACCAATCAAACATCATCAATTTCGGTACCTATTTTCACAAGAGAAAATTATGATTTTTGGAGTGTCAAAATGAAGACATTCTTTCGCTCCCAATAATTATGGGACATGATAGAAGAGGGATTCACTATTCCAAAAGACACTTTCACTTTTACTGTAGCTTAAAAGAAGGAGTTGAAGGAAAACAAATAGAAGGATTCAAGGACTTTATTTGCTCTTCAACAAACAGTTGATGACACAATCTTTCCAAGAATAATAAGGGCCACAAGTGCAAAGCAAGCTTGGAACACAATACAAGAAGAGTTTCAAGGAAGTGATAAGGTACGCAATGTTAAACTTCATTCTCTAAGACAAGAGTTTGAATTAATAAGAATGAAAGAATATGAGACCATTAAGGTCTACTATTCTAGAATAAAGGAAATAGTTAGACAGATGAGAACCTATGGGGAAACTATTCTTAACAAAAAAATCGTTAAGGAAATTTTAATTTCTATTCCCCAAAAATATGATACAATTGCAACAACGATTGAACAAACAAAAGAGTTGTCCACATTGTCAATAACACAACTAATGAGCTCTCTTGAAGCTTATGAATAAAGATTGAAAAGGCATGTGAAGAAGACTCGGTCGAAAATGTCTTTCAATCAAAACTAAAATTACAGTCTCAAAATAAAGAATATGAAGGAAATAAAAGTAGAGGAGAAATTTATAGAAATAAAGAAAATTCTAGAAGCTTACCTATGACTCGTCAAGGAAAATATCCCCCATGTGGCATATGTAAAAAGACAAGTCACATGGAAAAAGATTGTTGGCATCATGGAAAACCTCAATGTTAATACTGCAAGAAATTTTTCCACGTAAAGAAGTATTGTCGTAAAAAAAATAAGCATCAAACAAACTTTGCTAAAGAATATAATTAGGAGCAACGCTTATTTTATGCTAATCAAGAATCTCCTAGCGGAGGAGGAAGTTGGTACTTGGATAGTGGATGCAGCAATCACATGGCAAAAGATCAAAGCATTTTCAAAGACATTGATAAATTTGTCAATGTCAAAGTTCGACTAGGAAACGGTGCCACAATAGAGTCTTAAGGCAAAGGAATTGTCATGGTGGAGATAAAAAAGGTACAAAATTCATCAAGGATGTTTTACTAGTTCCCAATCTTAAAGAGAATCTTTTAAGTATTGGCCAAATGATGGAGAATGGATATTCTCTTCACTTTGAGAAAGATACATCCAAAATTTATGACAGTAGAAAGATAGAAATTGGCCAAGTAAAAATGGAGAAGAGAAATAGAAGATTTCCTACAAGCTTCAAACCTAGAACTAATATTGCCATGAAGGTAGAAGTTGGTGACTCATGGCTTTGACATAGGAGATTTGGCCACTTCAACACACATGCCTTAAAGCTTTTATGCTTTAAGGCATAGAAAAACATGATGAGAGATCTTCCATGCTTGAAGAAGAATAATGAATCATGCGAAGGATGTCTCCTCGGTAAACAACATCGATTACAATTCTTGACGGACAAAGCATGGAGAGAAAAAGACTTACTAGAGTTGATCCATACTAATTTTTGCGGACCAATGAGGACACCTTCACATCACAACAATAGGTATTTCATCCTCTTCATTGATGACTTCTCTAGAATGACATGGGTCTATTTCTTAAAGGTAAAGTCAGAAGCCTTTGGAATATTCAAGAAATTCAAGGTCCTTATTGAGAATCAAAGTGGAAAATAGATAAAAGTACTTAGAAGTGATAATGGAAAGGAGTACACCTCTGACGAGTTTGACAAATTTTGCGAAGATGAAGGCATAGAGAGACAACTAACAGTTGCATATACTCCACAACAAAATGGTGTGTTAGAAAGAAAGAATCGCACAGTCATGGAGATGGCAAGATCAATGTTATAAGAGAAAAGTATGCCTAACACCTTTTGGGCTGAAGCAGTCTACACTACAGTTTACTTTTTAAATAGATGTCCAACTAAGGGAGTCCAAGACAAGACTCTTATTGAAGCTTGGAGTGGAAGAAAGCCATCAACTAAACACCTACGAGTATTTGGATCTATCTGCTACATACATGTTCCTGATCAAAGGAGACACAAGCTTGAAGATAAGACTGTACGAGGAATATTCTTGGGATATAGCACACAATCAAAAGGCTATCGAGTTTACAACCTATAAATAAAAAAGCTTGTCATTAGTCGAGATGTTGAAGTTGATGAAAATGCTTCTTGGAGTTGGGAAGAAGAAAAAGTTGTTAAAAGCAACACTTTAGTCCTAGTGCAACAATATCAAGAAGAAATTCAAAAAGATGCAGAAGCTTCATGTACGCTTTCTCCACCTCTACAACAACAACAACTAGAAGATTCTTCACCAGAGTCCACTCCAAGATGAGTAAGATCTTTAGTAGACATATACAAAACCTGCAATATAGCCATGATTGAGCCTAATTCCTATGAAGAAGCATAAAAACAAGAAGTATGGGTCAATGCTATGGAATAAAAGGTTAAAATGATTGAGAAGAATAACACTTGGGAGCTCGTAAACTGTCTTTAGGGAAAAGACATCATTAGAGTGAAATGGGTATATAAAACAAAGTTCAATCCTGATGGAACTATACAAAAGCAAAAGGCCAGATTGGCTGCAAAAGGATACTCACAACAACCAAAAATTGACTACAGTGAGACATTTGCTCCAGTCACACGACTAGATACAATAAGAGCTGTAATAGCCCTTGCAACACAAAGAGAATGGAATATATATCAAATGGATGTCAAATTAGCCTTTCTAAATGGAGTGTTTGAAGAAGAGATTTATGTTGAACAACCTCAAGGCTTGATCAACAAAGGCAATGAAGGCAAAGCACTAAGACTAAAAAAGACCTTATACGGCCTAAAGGAAGCTCCTCAAGCATGGTATAGCAAGATTGATCAATACTTCATCGATCAAGGATTCAAGAGGAGCAAAAGTAAGCCAACACTATATATTAAAGCACAAGGTCAGTATCACCTCATTGTCTCCTTATATGTCGATGATCTTATCTATACAAGAAACAATTTGGAGATGATGAAAGAATTTAAAGAAGACATGATGAAGACATTTGAGATGAACGACCTTGGGTTGATGAACTATTTCCTCGGTATAGAGGTGAAACAACAAGAAGATAGTATATTTATCTTTCAAAAGAAATATATTGCAGTCCTATTGAAGAAGTTCAAGATTTATGATTGTAAACTTTTTGCTACTCCATTGGTGCTAAACGAAGCTACAAAAAGATGATGGAGCACAAGAAGCAAACGCATCACACTACAAAAGTTTGATTGGAAGTCTCTTATATCTCACAGCCACACGACCAGACATTATGTATGCTATAAGTCTTCTATCAAGATTCATGCAAAAACCAAGTCAGATTCATTATGGAGTAGGAAAAAGAATTTTAAGATATCTATAAGGGACAAATGAGTTTGGAATATGGTACAAAATCATGACTAACCCAAGCATGACTGGCTACACCGATAGTGATTGGGCAGGATCAATAAATGACATGAAGAGCACCTCAGGCTATGCTTTCTCACTTGGATCGATAATATTCTCTTGGGCATTAAAGAAGCAAGCAACTGTGGCACAATCAATAGCTGAAGCAGAATACGTGGCTACTATTGAAGCATCGAGTCAAGTTGTATGGCTTCGAAAGATATTCGACGATATGGGAGAAAAAAAATGGACCTACTACAATCAACCATGACAATAAATCAGCTATCGCAATGACGAAGAATCTAATACATCATAGTAGAACAAAACACATAGCAATTAAATATCATTTCATCAAAGAAGCAGAGACAAATATGAAGATCTGACTCGAGTACTGCACAACAGAAGACCAAATTGCAAATATTTTTACTAAGGCGTTACCAAGACCAAGGTTTGAACTACTACGCGCTATGCTTGGAGCTACCGAATTTGCATCAAAGAGGAGTATTAAAGTGTAATGCAAATTCTAGAAGAATCTAGAAAATCCTAAGATAAAAGTATTGAAATTTAATGAATGTTCTAGAACAAAGTAGAAAAGCCTAGGATAGGAAGAAAATATCAAGAACATTCTACATAGGCAAAAATATAGAACATTCCACACAAGTTATGGCTAGCACTTTTCTAGAATAGTCTATAGGTCTATAAACACCCATGTACTCTACCATTTGATGTATGATAAGAACTAAGACAACATCTAACACGCCACTCACTACTACAACTACATACTCCTTGCAACTACAACTTCCACATTCTACTATCTCCACAATTTTCTCTACTCCATCAACTATTCCTTTCACAACCTCAAAATACTATCAAAAACATTTCATGCCCATGCTTAATATTAAATGTAACAATAGTTGCTATGTACATCTGTGAGGGTAGCAATGGATGGTTATTATATATTTGACAATAATATTGCTTAATACATTTTTCTCACACATTTCAGGTAGCAAGAGATTATAGTTCCATGCTTAGAAAGATGAGGTTGTTTCGATGTCCAAGAAGTGCTTTATTTATCTTGTGGAAAGAGATAAAGAGGCAAACTTTTAGAAAGGCACCTTATATCATCTAAAGCTTAATACTCAATTTTGTAACTACTCACATCATAATTTACTTTCCACTATGTTGAGTATATAATTGAGAATTTACTTTTCTATCTAACTACTAACTAAAAATATCTAACTATGTGTAACAATTACAAGAGATGAATCTCATTGCATATTTTAGTTGATTTACTAGCCACTATGAATGAGAGAATGAAGTAACTGTAAAAGTAATAAAAATTGTGTTGGTTGGACAATAAAATGGTAGTGATACACAATTTTTGTTGAGTTGCTATGAATACCAGTAGGTGAGATAGTAGCCAATAAACAAAGACCATAGATTTGCCTATGCTTTTCTAATTTGAGATGCATCAATGCCATATTTTCAAAGACTTTTTAATTTCATTTTTCATCTATTTTATGTTTTAACTTATTTTATTAATCATGTCTTTAATATGAAACATGTGGTAGGCATAAAATAAATCTTCTACTAAACAAAGGACAAAATATCCCATAATATGACACACACAATCCTTTTTTTCTTTTTAGTAGTTTTATGAATGATAAAATGAAACCAATTAAGCTGCTACTATATGACTCTTTTCTTAACGTTAAAGCAACAAAAAGCCACAAAGCTCACTTTATTATTCCTAATTCTTTAATGTCTCTCTTTCTGTTAGGAGTTAACATTGTGTCCATTTGCTAGGCTGCAAGAGAAACTAGTGCACTTATAGAGGCTAAGGAAAAACTTGAAAAAATAGTGGAGGAACTCACTTGGCGTCTTCAACTAGAGAAAAGTTTAAGGGTGAGTTATACGTTTTGAAAATACATAAATTTTGGAAGATAAATTTCAGCATAAGATGGTTCTAAAGAAAAGTATTTGAAAGTTATTACAAATACTGTTGTGTTTAATCTGTCAAGAATATTCATCTTCTTTTGTTTATATTTATTATTTGTTCCTAGGCATGTTGTAAGACCCACAAAATTTAATTAATTAATTAAATAATTAATTAATAAATGCGGGTAGAGAGAGCAATTATGGTAATTAATTCTAACTTATATGATGTTGAAAAGTACTAGCTCAAGTGGTTAAGAGTGCTTTACTTATGTGAGAGGACTTGGGTTCGAGTCCTATGTTTGACATTTATGTGTTAATTACATGAATTTTATATTTTTACATGTATATTCATGTTGTGGAATAATAATAGTACTTGGATTATACTAGTTAGCAAGAAACATGAATTAGCATGATGGTTTGGCATTGTCTTGTCATTGGCCTGGTTGTGGGTTCAAGCCTTGGAGAACCCAAATTAAACTTTATTTTTGTCATTTTGGGTTTTAGGTTTGAATTTGAAAGGTTAATGGAAACCCTAGATGCATGAGCAGCCAAGGGGGGGGGGGGTTGAGAAATGGATCATAAAGGGTCAATGAATGACAATAAACATCACCATTAAACCTTGGATTCGTTTTTGTGTTATTACCTAGCTTTAAGACACCTTTAAAAGGCCAATGTGAGGTAAGGAGAAGGGTTTTGGCAACCTGTATGTGTACTTAGAAAGCAGAGCACGAAAATTGGAGAGTGGTAAGGTTTGAGTGCAGAATTGTGGCTGATTGGAGGAAGAACTAAGAGGACTTTGGGTGAGCAAAGAGGAACTTTAGTGAAATGCTCAAACTTTTAACCAGGAAACCAGGTTAGGGGAGTTTTACTCGCTAATGTATATGTGCATAAATATATGTATGATTGAATGTTTATTTAGACGCCTCTGTTGGATTAAAAACTATACAATTTCAGGTTTCTGGAAATTTTCCAGAAATTGCCTAGCGGGCCTTCAAAGCCGCCAGGCGGCTCATACCACTTTCTGCAATTCTGGGTTCCTGGAGAAGGAACCGTCTGGTGGCATATACCCAGCCGCTAGGCGACACAAAGCGATGCACCATATTTCTGGGTTGGGATGAAGCGCCTGACGTTAGCGAGTGACCCGCCAGGCGGTGCGAGTAAGTTTTGGCTCGAATCAATGTTTTTGTGATCTAGGCTATTTCTAACAGATGGAAAAGCTAACTGTAATGATTAACGAATGATTTTGATATCATATGATTTACAATTTTAGGCATTAGTAGGCATAAGTGAATGAAACAGTGGCTAAGTGCCCTAGGGTCGGGAATTGGGGTACAGTTGAGGAGTAATTGTTTGTGATCCTTGCTGGATATAATTAGTATTGAATTGGAGGAATGCATTGTTGGATTTCTTGTGCCAAGGAGAGAGAGAATGGACGAGAGAAGTGAAAAAGGAGTGCATGAGAATGTTGGCAGGCATAACAGATATTGGTTTATTTTCTAGGTCTGATACATTGCCTGGCGGAAGACAGGTTACCGCCAGGCGGCAACGTTGCACCAGTGGCGTTCTGGGGTTTTGGTTGGGTTGGTTCAGACTGATTGTTGTGATAGTTCGTGGACATGAAGAGGTGTGAAGGAATTAGTGGAAAGAGATGAATTGGATACCTAGAAGAGAGGAGAGTAAAGTGCGGTTAAGGATATAATATTTAAACTATAGGGTAGATAGGAAAATAAATCTGTCATATAAGGGTTTATGGCTGAAATACAAATGTAGTAGTGGCTGGTACAGTTTAATCAGGTTAAGTATCAAGATAGGGTCACATGCTTGTGAGGGCTTAATGGATGGAATACTCATAATACGGTCAGGGTATGATATATAATGAATATAAGTTGTATTTGGTTGTTGGTGAATTGTTATCCAATCTTAAGTAAAGCAACTCACTGGTATGATAGGATAAGAGGGCTTATACTAGTAGAAGCAAATTTTGGTGATATAATATCCATTGAAAAAGTGTACTCTGGGGGTGTGCTAATTCATGAATTCAGTCTTAACAACTGAGTGGAATTGAGAGAAATTAGAGAAAACAATACCTGGCTAGGTTCTGGTGTGGCACTTGGATGCGAGATTCAACACGCCAGGCGATAGCAACGAACCAGGGAGTCTGCATAGGGTGAGGTGCCTGGCGATGAGACGTATTCCGCCAGGCGGTGGCGGCAGCATCTCTAGGGCTCTGGAGCGTGGGTGCCTGGCGGTGGGGGCTGACCCGCCAGGCGGTGGCTGCTGTGTTTGCGTGTTTTTAGGCGCTTGGCGCCTGGCGGTACGTGTCCCCCGCCAGGCGGTCTAGAAGCTGTAGCGTCTAGCGGTACGTGTCCCCCGCTAGGTGATTTGGCTGCTGTAAGTCCTAGTTATTGGACTTTATAGGGTGATGTACAAGGCTTTTGGTGATGCTTCAAAGGTAAGATTGTTGGGTTCCTTGAATTGAGCTCGAAACGTATCCCTTGAGTTGAGCTCGGGATAGGGGTTAAGCACGTACATTCCTCGAGTTGAGCTCGGGATGGCGGATGAACACGAGGAACCCTTGAGTTAAGCTTGGGTTGGCGAGTGTTGCCGGTGTGAGTGTGCTGGTTGTGGCCAGTACGGATAGGTCCATATAGATTGCCCTCCTTAGTGAATCGTTGACGAGTTTGGTAGTCTTGGGACATTACAGACTATGTTCATATTTAGGAACTCCACCTGGCGTTACGGTGTATGATCCGAGGCATTGGTTCCCGCACGTGCTCTGTCGGTTGTGGCCGATAGGTTTGGCAGCAAATTACCTTGGGGTAATCACTAAAAGAGGTAAAACACGAATGATCTGGTTGTGGCCAGATGATAGAGAATAGAGAAAGATTGTATTTTGGTTCTTTGCAGAAAATATAGTTATATGGTTGGTTATATGTTTATTACTATGATGTATGTTGATTTCATAAGCTCAGCCTATCTGCTTGTGTTTGGCGATGATCGTGCACGCGGTACACGTGAGCAAAAGATGTTGATGCAGGTGGTGCTTGTGATGCTTAGACACGGAGCGAGGGATAACATGGGAATATATTACTATGTTTTATTGATTTTAGTTTTGGAAATGATATGTAAGCTTTTGAGAGATATTTGAATATTGTTTCACTTTATAAACTATGGAACAATGTTTTATTATACGGTAATAAAAGTTTTTAATTCCTCGCGCTTTTAGAGAATGAGGTTTATTCATAAATGCGATGTATTTATGTTTTGTTATTCATTTTAATTACTTTATTTATTTAAATCTGTAATATCCAGACGGGATATTACACATGCCACTTAACACCATTTGTTTTCCAGGATTTTAAAATCAACGAGAGAATAAAAATTCTACAGGATTTAGTTCCAGGGTGTATTTAATGGTACTCTCCTTTTCTTTCCTCCTCAACCCCATCTTTTTATTATTGCATCATCGTCTGAATGTTTTGATCTTGTGTCTGAAAAAGAAAACAAGTTAAATTTATAGGATGATTCTTTTCTTTCAAAATATGAATGGTCAAATGTTGCTTAAGATTATAGGAAAAGTAACGTTCTTATTATTGAATTGGAGATCAAATTTGAAACAACTTTTGTTTTCCTATGTTGTTACTAAATGGTAAGACCTTGAGATAAACATCTAATTCTAAGATATTTTCTTAAAAAAAAAAATTATTTTGCTAGCAGTTGTAACTTTCGCTAAATCTTATGTTTTTTTTAAAGGAAAAATTGATTTTCTAGCAGTTGTAATTGTCACTAAATATTTGATGATTTTTTTAAAAAAATAATTATGATTTTTCTAATATTAGATGATTTTTAAAAAAAAAGAATTATGATTTTGCTGGCGATTATATCTGCTGCTAAATATTCAGTATTTCTTTTAATATTAATCTAAAGGTGAATAAAACTGACTTTAAAAATATTAGTGATAGTTATTCCAACAGTTATATTAAATCGATGCTATAACAATTTTGTGACGCTAAATTCTACGTTAACTAATTAACAGAAATAAAAATAGTGACGGTTAAAACTTTGTCACTAAACCTCACTTTTAACTAACGCTATAAATTAAATTTTTAGTAGTGGTACTCTCGTTAAATTATATATCTTATCATAATATCGTAGTTAATTAATTATTTTTTGTTTCTATTTACTTTTTAATATATTTTTAATTTGAAATTTAATTAAATTTACCTATATAGCAACAAATTCCTTAATTGTATCACTCTCACGCAACAAAATAAATAATGCTATAACTGATATTTTGCACTGCTAATATTTTGTGTGCGCACGCACACGTTTTATTTAAATGAATGAGGGCTATTAATTCTACACATAAAAAATTAAAGGGCTATAGTTAATTATTTCGTGCTACGTTTTATTAGAGATTTAAATTTTATTTTACTTTTTTCATTTTTAATTTAATATATCTATCTATAATACTTTTGTCACATGTTTTGGTATATGTTGGTGCATATAGTCTTCGTATATGCACTCATCTTTTAACACGAAATTATTTTATGTTTTTTTATTATAATATAATAGTTAAAAGGAATAAATAATTAATAATAAAAATGAGTGTTAAGTGCGTGGTAGGAGTGGAGAGAACACTGAAATCCGTACTACCATTAGCTCACAATACTAATTTTCCATCAATTCTCGTTGGGACTCACTGTTCTGTTTGTTCACTTCTCATTCCACTAACCTATTCAATCATAATTCTTTCACTAATCAGTGTCAACTTATTCATGATCCATATGTTAGTTAGTTCACTCTTGAATAAGTTTTTTTACGGGCTTCAATTGAGATAGTGAAAAAAAAAACTTCAGTTCTCAAAGTTCCCTTTTCAGTGAATTTGGACAAAGTTAAAATGAATTTAACTATATATTATAAAATTTTAATTAACTCTTAAAAACAAATACATTCATTCTAAGTTATAGATAGAGCCGAAAGCCAAGACAACCCGACCAAAGCTGAAGGTAGAAACAAGTTGATCCGGGCCGGACCAAAACAAAGATTGTGTTAAGAATATTACTCAATATTCTTTTTATTTAAATTAGTTTTTAGGAAATATTTCAGTTTTAGAAATTAGTTATTATTTTAGATTAAGATTGAGATATTGTAAATACTTTATATTTGATATTCTTACATTTTGCTCTATATATAGGGTATATAAATAAAATACAATAGCAAGTTCCTTAATGCAATACCTCTTGAAGAAAGTAGATGTCCAAGTTAGAGGTGTCAATTTGACCCAGCCCACAATGTTTGGCCCTGGCCCATGTGGGCTAGGGCTAAAAAAGCCCCCAACAAAGAAGCCCACAGGGCCAACCCATGGGCTTTCATCTTTCACATGAAAAATATATTATTTTTTAAATTAAGTACTATCTGTGGGACAGGCCCAACTAACCGAACAAGCACAACGACTCGAATAGTACGAATGACCCGAACATGCCCGACGACCTTGACAAGAACGACGACTCAAATGGGCCCGATGATACAAACAGGCCCAACAACCCGTATGGGCCCGACAACCTGGACGATCTAGACGAGCTCGACAACTAGGACAAACCCGACAACACGGACGTGCCTGACGACATGAAAGGAACCGACGACCCGGACGACCTCGACAATCCCGACGGGCCAACAACCCAAGTAGGCCCAACAACTCGGAGGGGCCCGACGACCCGGACGAGCCAGACGACCCGAACGAGCCCGACGACCTAGACGGGCCATACGACCTAGACTGGCTCGATGACCAGGACGAGTCCAACCACCCGAACGGGCCCGATGTCACGGATGGGCCCGACGACCCAAGCAGGCCCGATGACTCGTATTGACCTGATGACCCGGACAGGCCCTATGACCTAGACAGGCCCGATGACCCAAACGAGCCCGACGACATGTACAGGCCCAATGACATGAACGGGCACGACGACCTGAACTGGCATTACGACCCGGATGAGCCCGACGACCATAAAAGCCCGACAACTCGGACGGGCGCAACGACATGGATAGGCCCGACGACCCGAACGAGCTCGACGACCAGGACGGGCCTGACGACCAGGACGGGCCCGACGACCAGGACGGGCCCGACGAACTAAACGAGTTTGACAACTTAGACAGACCTGACCACTCGGATGAGCCCGACGACCTGAACAGGCCCGAGAAGCAAGACAGGCCCGACAACCTGGACAGGCTCGACAACCCAGAAAGGCCTAATGACACAGACGGGCCCGACGACCTAGACGGGCCCGACGACCTAGACGGGCCCAACGACTTGAACTAGCCCGACAAATGTTGTCGGGTCCGTCCAGGTTGTCGGGCCCGTTAAGATCGTCGGGCACGTCTGGGTTGTTAGGCTCGTACATGTCATTGGGCACATCTGGGTTGTCCGACCGGTCTGGGTCGTAGGGCCCGTCCGGGTCGTCGGGTCCATACTGGTCGTCTGGCCCGTTCGAGTCTTTCGGCTTGTGTGGATCATCGGGCCCGTCCCGGTCATGGGGCCCGTTTGGGTCATCGGGCCAGTCTGGGTTGTCGGTCTTGTTTGGGTTGTTGGGGCCGTCTGTGTCATCGGGCCCGTCCAGCTCGTCGGGCCCATTCGAGTCATCGACCCCGTTCGGGTCGTTGGGCCTATCTGGATCATCGCGCCCGTCTGGGTCGTTGGGCTCATTCAGGTCATTAGGCTTGTTAGGATCGTTCGGCCTATCTGGTTTGTAGGATCCGTCTGGGTCGTAGGACCCGTTCGGGTCCTCGAGCCCATCCGGGTCGTCGGGCCCATCCGGGTCGTCGGTCCGTCCGAGTTGTCGCGCTCATCTGGTCGTCATGCCCGTCCGTGTTGTCGGGCATGTCCGGGTTGTCAGACCCATCTTGGTCGTCAGGCCCATCTTGGTCGTCGGGCCCGTCCTTGTCATCGGACCCGTCTTGGTCATTGGGCTCGTCTAGGTCGTCGAGCCTTTCCGAGTCATCGGACCCATCCGGGTCGCTCGACTTGATCTTTAACTTTGGCTTAATGTAGTATTATTTGGGGGCTAACCCACCTTAGCCCTAACCCTAACCCACTAGAGATAAGGCTTTGGGGGCTAGGGCTTTTTTTAGGCCCCCTCATTTGGGGCCCCCCTAAAAGGGGGCTTTATGAAGAGTGGGCCAGGGCTGGCCCATGGGCTAGGGGCCAAATCGACACATCTAGTCCAAGTGAAAAAGTATATGAAGGTCCACACATTCTAATATTCACTACCATGAAATCCATAATTCACAAAGAAGATGATGTTAATAGAACAAAAAAGAATGCCAAATTCAAGGAAGATGTGATTCCATGGAAGAAAGAGAAAAACAAAAATTACAAGCACAAAAAGCAGAGAAAATCAAGCACTAAAAGATAGAGGATCAAATTTGAAGATATAAAATTTAAATAAACAGATGTTAAGCAAGAAGGAAGTTGAGAATATTACTTAGTATCTTTATATTTAAATTAGTTTCTAGGAAATATTTTAGTTTTATAAATTAGTTATTATTTTAGATTAAGATTGAGATATTGTAAATACTTTATATTTCATATTCTATCACATTTTGCTCTATATATAGGGTATATCCATAAAATACAATAACAAGTTTCTTTATATAATATATTTCATATATCTCATATTTCTCATATTTTCTAAAGCCCTAAAGAAATCCCAACAGGTTGATATGGGCCGACACGATTGTAGGTCTAGAACAGACGAATGGGTCGAAGGTCACAGTGGGTGACCCAGGCCAAAAGTTTAGACAAATCATCCCAGTTGCAGGTCAAGACAAGTTTGCTCGGGTTGGAGGTTGAGATGGATTGGCCTGTGTCGAAGGATGAGACAAGCTAGGTTGAGCCGAAGTAAAAGACTAGTCGACCCAGGTAAAAAAAGTTGAGATGGACCGCCTATACTTGAGGTCGAGATGGGTCCACCTAAACCAAAATTTGGTCGAATTGGCCTCATCCAAAATTTATCCAAGTTGGCTCCAATAAAAATTTGACCAAGTCCAACCCAGTTGAAATTTGACTGAATTCATCCTTTAACACCAATCGAAATTTGAACAAATTTGATTAAATTTAACCATTACGAAATTCAGTCAAATTTAGATGAATCAGATATGGCTACAATTTCACCAAATTTGACCAAATTTAATATGGTTAAAATTTAACAAAATTTGATCGTGACAACCGAAATTCCACCAAATTTGACCAAATCAACCCGAAATTTAAAATTAAGACAGAGAGTATTAAAAGAAACTAGACAGGGGCATTAATTAATAGTGAATAACCATTTTCCCTTGGGGTGAACTAATGTCTAGTGAATTAGAAAGCATTAAGAAAATGACAGTGACGTATGAATTTATACTGAATGGTAGGAAGTCTGAACTGGCGAAAATCACCTTTTCCTTTTTGATGTTTCTTCATTATGTCTAAAAGACCAACAAAATATATATATATATATATATATATATATATATATATATATATATATATATATATATATATATG